>Ga0334901_1000463_pt1 | contig 55863 bp, 50 predicted proteins | sample GraSluR3_MG_3_FD_207216 | JGI IMG/M metagenome (GOLD analysis project Ga0334901, IMG submission 207216) | Sludge microbial communities from methane-producing bioreactor in Wageningen University, Netherlands - Granular Sludge_15_08-R3 | ecosystem: Engineered > Bioreactor > Anaerobic >...
TACAACGGTCCGCAGACTGGATGAAGTGAAGGCGGCGAAGACTCCTGTGGTATGTTGGAAGCCTTCAGACTCTCTAGTGAAGGGATAGGCTTTGATAAAAACGATTTGTCAATGGATGGTGGAGATGATATGGTTTTACCTATGAGACAGACACTTATTACGAATGGATTATTGGTGGATGCAGAGGGTTCAAAATATGCTGATGTATTCATTGAGGGGAGCCTCATAAAAAAAGTTGCTCCTAAGATTGATGCAGCTGACTATCCGGAGGCGCAGATTATTGATGCAGACGGATTGTGTGTTCTTCCAGGACTTATTGATGCACATACCCATTATCACCTGGTGTCACGGGGAACGGTCACTGCAGATAGTTTTTCAGAAGGTTCTCAACTTGCTGCATTCGGGGGTGTCACAACAGTCATCGACTTTGCAGATCACGATAAGACTCACACGCTATTAGAGAGCTCGAAAAAAAGAATTGATGCCATGAAACAGGGTATGGCTATTGATTTTGCATTGCATCAAGGTGTTTACGGCATGCATGATTCAATTGATCAGGAGCTCGAAGAGCTCGCACATGCTGGCATCACTACCATAAAGATTTTTACCACCTATAAGAATGTGGGGTATCTTATTGAGATGGAGGGGTTGCACAAATTATTTGCTGCATGTAAAAAACACCGGATTATGGTGAGTGCCCATTGTGAAGATGACGATCTCATCGAGTCTATCAATCAGGCTCACACGGGAACACACACTCCAGCAGATCATGCCACTTTGCGACCTGCCGAGGCTGAGTATCGGGCAATTAAGCATCTCGGTGCACTCGCTAAAGAGTATTCAATGCCCTTGTATATTGTGCATCTTTCCAGTGCTCAAGGCCTTGCGGCTGTACGTGAGCTTAGAAGTTTAGGGGTAGAGGTAACTGTTGAGACGGTTCCACACTATCTGTTTCTCGATTCATCACGATTGAACGGTCCGTTAGGTCCACTCTTTGTCATGACACCACCGTTACGAACTGAGCACGATAATCAAGTTCTTCAGGAGGCACTGAAAGCACACGAAGTTCAGGTGGTAGCAACAGATCACTGTTCTTTTACTCGAGAACAGAAGCTTGCTTCAGATGATTGTCGTACGATTTTTCCCGGCATACCGGGGACCGAGGAGTTGTTTCCACTGATGCATACATTTGCTCTAGGATCCGGCAAACTGGATCTTTCAGATGTTGTTACGTTACTCTCCACAAATCCAGCAAAATGTTTCGGACTCTATCCACAAAAAGGATCACTTTGTGAGGGGAGTGATGCGGATATCATTTTAGTAGATCCAAAGCATGAATGGACTATTACTGCTGATTCAGTGCATACGCAAGCTCATTATTCACCCTACGAGGATTTCAATGTTGTAGGGAAAGTCATACAGACAATTTTACGTGGGAACACCATCATGAATAGGGGTGTATATCATGGCGAGTCTGGATTCGGGAAGTTCCTCAAAGCAAGTGTCCCTGGTGTATATATCGAATAAAAACCTTACTCTTTAACGGCCAAGGTACATTCGTCTGAGAATCCATTCGGTGAGTCTGTCCGGGAATACTCGTTTAAGAGCCATGAGGAGTGAATAGGAAAACCCGACTACTGCACGCACGGGAGGATTTCTTTTCGCTGCAACCTGCAAGACTTTTTTTGCTACCGTATGTGCAGGATATCCGGATTTTTCATCATGCTCCATCTTTGCAATTGCACGAAGTGCTTCTTGGGCATATGGAGAGGCTTCAGGAGTTACCACAGCTCGTCTTCCTGTGAAAGCTGTAGCAGTGTCTCCAGCCTCAATAATACAAGAACGAATACCAAATTGAGAACTTTCCATCCTGAGGGCTTCTACATAGGCCTCAAGAGCAAATTTTGATGAACTGTAGTGACTCTGGTATGGAATGCTTAATCTACCGGCAATAGAGCCCAACACCAGAACTGTACCAGCTCCACGACTACGCATGAGAGGGAGAAAGGCTCTGTTGACGCGGACAACCCCAAAATAGTTTGTTTCAAATTGATTATAGATGCTTTCCAGGGGAGTATCTTCGGCCGGTCCTCCAATACCAAATCCCGCACAATGAATTACAGTCCCTATTCCATCTCCAGTAGCCTCTAGAGCTTCTTTCCAAATACAATTTACTTTCGCTTCAACAGAATCATCTTGAGTCACATCCATGGATGACAGGTGTACAGAGGATGGAAGAGGAACATTAGAGGTACCGGAGCGGGAGACCCCCCACACCTGGTACCCTTGTTGAGAAAAAAGTTGAGCACAGGCAAGTCCGATACCAGAACTTGCACCTGTGATACACACATTGGTTCCAAAAGGTTTTTGATGCACTACTTTTCCTTTTTCTTCAGCAGGTCTCTTATTTCCGTTAGGAGAATGACATCAGCAGGAACCGCCGGTTCCGGAGCTGGTGCGGCAGCAACCTCAGCGGCTTCCTTTGCCTTCCTGGCTTTTTCTTGTTTTTCTTTAAAATTATTTATGGTACGAACCAATAAGAACACAACAAGAGCAATCAACAGGAAATCAATAATTGCCTGTAAAAAATTACCATATGTGAGTGCTAATTCCGGTACTGTTTCGGTGGCTTTTCGTATAACAATCTTAAGTGCAGCAAAGTTGGTACCACCAAGGATGATGCCAATGAACGGCATTACAATGTCATTTACGAGAGATTTAACGATAGCAGTAAATGCAGTACCAATAATGATACCAACAGCCATATCAAGAACATTTCCCCGAGAAATAAATTTTTTAAATTCTTCTACAACCCCTTTTTTTTCTGCCATCTTGGAGCCTCCTTAAAAGTGACTTATTGTATCATGTTAGTATACATAAAGCATAGCTGTGTTTTTCTAAGATGCTAGAATAAAAACATCCATACTTGTGGAATTTTCACCTACCTGTCTTTCTCTGCAGCACGATCAAATTCTGTTATCATCTCATGTGAAGGCTTTGCGGTGATGAGACTCACCAAGACGATGCAGAGTGCACTGAAAATAAATGCAGGAAGTAATTCATAGATTGCCCATCCACCACCAAGCGGAGCAATCACATTTTTCCAAATAACGACTCCGAGAAATCCTCCTACCATACCCACAACTGCACCAGCAAGCGTTGTGCGCTTCCAGAACAGGCTAAAGAGAATTAACGGTCCGAACGCTGCACCGAAACCGGCCCATGCATAGCTCACAATCCCAAAGATTGATGAGTTTGGATCGGTGGCGAGAAAGGCTCCAATAATAGCCACAATTATAATAGTAATGCGTGATAACCAGAGCACTTGTTTATCTGAGGCATCTTTTTTCAAAACACCCTTAAAGAAATTCTGTGAAACAGCACTTGCGGTCACGAGTAATTGTGAGTCACTCGTGCTCATGGTTGCAGCTAATATCCCACTTAATATAACACCAATAAAAATGATAAGTATTGGTGAAAAATTTCCCAAAAGTTGAGTCATTACAATGAATATGGTCTCACTTTGCGAGGCATATGCACTTGGATCAACTCCATCAAGTAATTGTGGAATTACAGCAGCTCCGACCAGACCAATACATACGGCAGCTCCCAAAGAAATGATAACCCAGGTCATAGCGATTCTTCGAGATCGTGTTAACTCGTTTGGGTTTTGAATTGCCATAAACCGCAAGAGTACATGCGGCATACCAAAATACCCTAGTCCCCATGCCATTGAGGATGCAATTTCTAGGAATGAAACTGGAGTAGCTGAATCTTGTATGCGGTTATAGCTGCTGAAGAGGCTTCCAAAGCCATCCATTGATGCAATTATTCGAGTTACTTCACCCGGTCCTCCCGCTTCAACCACACCTGCAATAAGAATAATAATTAGAGAGAAGAACATGAGTAGTCCCTGCATAAAGTCTGCAGTGCTTTCTGCCAGAAACCCTCCTACTATGGTATATACCACCACAACCAGAGCCCCAATAATCATCATAAGGGTGTAGTCAAATCCGAATAGGCTGTTGAACAGTTTGCCCAATGCAGCGAATCCCGATGAGGTGTATATAATAAAAAAGAAAAAGATAACCAAAGCTGAGATACTCATAAGTATTTTTTTCGAATCATGGAATCGGTTTGAGAAAAAGTCGGGAAGCGTTATTGAATTTCCCGCTATGTGACTATAGGTTCTAAGGCGATATGCAACAAATTTCCAATTGAACCATGTACCTACAGCAAGACCAATCGCAGTCCACCCCGCACTGGCAAATCCACTTAAATATGCAAGTCCTGGCAAACCCATAAGCAACCAACTACTCATATCTGAAGCCTCTGCACTCATGGCCGTTACCCAAGGTCCAAGAGACCGTCCACCAAGGAAGAATTCTTCAGTACTTTTGTTTCTTCTGCTATATACGAGTCCGACTACTACCACTAAAGCCATATAGATAATCATGCCGATAAATACGACAGTTTTTTCACTCGAAGTAAGAATGTTTACATTCATATTTCCTCCCTTAGAATGAGATAGTATCGGATATTGGTTTGAATGTGAACTGAGACTGCATAAAAATACAATTTCTTGTAACTTTATACGGATAGCTCCTACTTTCTTCTCTGATTGAATTTGTTGTATACTCGAAAAAGTAGATTAGTAGGGAGATACATGTTATGCAAACAGCAAAGAAACGCATATTGACCGGTGACAGAACCACTGGAAGATTACACCTCGGCCACTATGTGGGAAGCCTGAAAAGCAGGGCTGAGTTACAGGATACGTATGATACCTTTATCTTGCTTGCCGATATTCAAGCTCTTACCACCCATTTCGAACATCCTGAATTACTCAATGATAGTATTTTTGATGTAACGATCGATAATCTTTCGGTTGGATTAGATCCATCAAAAGTCACTATTGTGCAGCAGAGTGCAGTAAAGTCGATTGCCGAGATGACAGTTTTCTATTCTATGCTGGTGAGTGTGAACATCCTTCGTCACAATCCTACCATTAAAACCGAGGCAAAGCAGTACGGATACAGCGATCTCAGTTATGGGTTCTTGGGGTATCCAGTAAGTCAAACCGCCGATATTACATTCTGTAATGCAGACCTCGTTCCCGTTGGAGAGGATCAGCTTCCACATATTGAACTTGCTCGGAGAATTGTTCGAAAGTTCAATGGTATGTACGGAACTTCAATCGTGGAGCCACAAGCTAAACTCAGCAGCGTCTCCCGACTAGCCGGGCTTGATGGTAATGCAAAAATGGGTAAGAGTCTTGGGAATGCAGTCTACCTATCTGATTCTGCTAAAGAGGTTGAGCAAAAGGTGCGTAAAGCAGTCACAGACCCAGCCCGAATTACGGTGGACATTCCAGGAACTCCCGAAATATGTAATGTAGGGAAATATCATAAAATCTTTACACCCGATGATTGCGATAATATTTGGGAGATGTGCAGAACTGCGAAGATAGGGTGTGTTGCTTGTAAGAAACGGCTCACGCAGAGCCTCAATACATTGCTCGATCCCATGCGTGAGCGGCGTGCATACTACGAAACCCATATGGATGAGGTTAGAGATATTATTGTTTCTGGAACCAGAAAGGCAAATGAAATTGGAGATGCTCAGGTAGATACTATGCGAAGTGCCATGCATCTGAAAATCTGATTGCGGGAAATGGATTAGCCTTTCATGCCTAAGAAGCACATAGTAAAACAAGCATTCCTCCGGACTATTCCTGTTATGATGGGATATCTTGTTCTGGGAATAGCTTTTGGACTTCTGCTGCAACATGCTGGATATCACTGGCTCTGGGCGTTGGGGATCAGCATATCAGTCTTTGCCGGATCAATGCAGTTTGTCCTGGTCGGTTTGCTCGTTCAACAAGCACCACTTACCACTGTTGCAATAACCACGCTTCTCGTGAATTCAAGGCATCTTTTCTATGGGCTTTCGTTTATAGAACGATTTAAACATATGGGAACGCGTGGGCTCTATATGATTTTTTCTCTCACCGACGAAACCTATGCACTCCTCTGTGCTACAGGAGATGTGGGGAGTAAGGAGGAGCAAGACGCACTCTCCTTCTGGATTGCATTTTTAGATCAGTGCTATTGGGTTACCGGATCTGTTATTGGTGCCATCCTTGGCACGTTAAGTTCTTTTTCGATTGTGGGTATAGATTTCGCAATGACGTCTCTTTTTACAGTGATTTTCATTGAACAGTGGCTTTCAACTTCGAATCATGTACCTGCAATCATTGGTGGGCTATGTGCCATTCTCTCCCTCATAATCTTCGGTCCCGAAAACTTTTTACTACCGGCACTTCTTGTGGCTGTTATGGTACTTTCGGTCTTTCGCAAGAAGCTGGAGGAGAATAAGTAATGAATGTTGGAACCTCTATCAGTATTGTAATCGTCACAGCATTCGTAACACTTGCAATTCGGTTTACCCCATTTCTTCTATTTGGAAGTTCCAAGCGACAGATTCCGCAAGTTATCACCTATCTTGGCTCTGTGCTCCCTCCCGCAGTAATGGCAGCACTTGTCGTGTACAGTGTTAAGCATATCTCATTCGCCGATAGTTCGCTCTGGCTGAATGAAATTATTGGAATACTAGTTACTGCCGTCATCCATCTGTGGAAGAGAAACACCTTACTGAGTATCATTATCGGTACCATTGTATACATGATCCTGGTTCAAGGGAATTTTCATTAATGTACTTCTCACCGATTTGTTGCTTCAGAACCCATGAGGGTGTATGATGCTGTATCATGAAAAGAACACCAATTAAAAACTATGGATTTGGATTTATAACCGAAGATTATCTACCGGAAGGACACGACGAATATTTTTATAGAAACAAACAGATTCAGTCGTGGGACGCTCAGTGGAGGCAGCTTTCGCAGCAAGAACGATTACAGCTGGAAGCTCAGGGGAATACGTGTGTTGACTGGGATTTTGTACTTGTTGAAGACCCTATAGATCTCACTCTAATTCGGCACAATTACTTTTATGGATTAGTGCGAATTGGGTCCATGGAATCCTATGTAGTGAGTTATCATGATTTTTCTCTTCCGGAAGGTATTCGTGATAGTCATATTATTTCATGCGATATTGGCCGGCATTGTGCTATCCATCGGTGTGCCTATCTTTCTCACTATATTATTGGTGCTGAGTGCATGCTTAATGAAATTGATGAAATGGATGCAACGGATCATGCAAAGTTTGGCAATGGTGTAGTCAAGGAGGGGGAAGATGAATCGGTACGCATTTGGCTGAGTATTATTAACGAAGCAGAAACACGAGCCATTCTTCCTTTTGAATCACTCATCTGTGCAGATGCCTGGTTGTGGGGAACATATCGTGAAAGACCTCAATTAGGAGAACAGCTAAAAAAGATAACTCAGAAATCAGTTCCAGCATCTCGAGGATGGTATGCTGAGATTGGGGAACGATCGGTCATTAAATCGTGTAGAGTAATTAAAGATGTCCGCTTTGGTTCCCATGTTTATGTAAAAGGGGCGAACAAGCTGAAGAATCTCACAATCCAATCTGATGAATATTCTGCGACTCAGATTGGAGAAGGTGTAGAGCTCGTAAATGGTATTATCGGGTTTGGATGTCGTGTATTCTACGGGGTCAAAGCTGTCCGTTTTGTGATGGGAAACAATAGTAACCTGAAATATGGCGCAAGATTGCTCAATTCTGTTCTCGGAGATAATTCTACAATCAGTTGTTGCGAAGTACTAAATGCTTTGGTTTTCCCTTTCCATGAGCAACATCATAATAATTCATTTCTCATAGCGTCACTCGTTATGGGGCAGTCAAATATGGCTGCGGGTGCGAATATCGGTTCTAATCATAATACACGGGGCAACGATGGTGAAATGCATGCCCATCGTGGTTTTTGGCCTGCGCTTTCAAGTTCGTTGAAGTTTAACAGTTTTTTCTCCTCGTTTACACTCATTACAAAAGGGGATTACCCGAACGAATTAAGTATTCCTCTTCCCTTTTCCATGGTTAGCTACCAAGAAGTACATGGCCGTGTTTCTGTAATGCCTGCCTATTGGTGGATGTATAACCGATACGCTCTTGAGCGCAACGAATGGAAATTTCGTAAGCGCGATACTCGTGTCTATCGTTCACAACATATTGAAACCGATTATATAGCTCCCGATACCATAGAAGAAATTGGAAGTGCAATGGATCTCATCAGCCTCTGGGTTGGTCGAGCAGCTCTTGCAGCAGCATTGATTCCTCCAGGTCTTGGCTCCAACGATGAAGCTTTGAGAGAGCAAGGGAAAATCCTGCTTGAAACACATCCTGAACAGGTAGGAAATCTAGAAATACTCGCTACTGGTATTGAGCGGTCACATAATCCGTCACTTATTATAAAAGCAGCAGAGGGGTATCGGGCATATAGAGAGATGCTCATATTCGGCTGTATGAGAATCATTCTCAAACACTGTCTTGCCCATGAGCTGACTGTCCCAGTGTTTCAACAATCGGTGATGGAGAGACTTAAGTCAGAGACATCATTCTCTGAGGTAGTCGCGGGACCGTTCAAGAATATGGGGGGACAGCTGGTTGCTGAATCACTCATACATAATCTTGTGCATCGTATAGAAGAGGGCGAAATAAATTCTTGGGAGGAAATTCATCGTCAGTATGATTGCTGGTGGGCCGATTATCCTATGATTAAGGCGACTGTTGCATTACAGACGTTGCAGAGATTATTGCAGACTGTTGAATTGGATGCGGATCACTGGAAAGATTTAATTGACAGATTCCTAGTTCTTTGTGATCAAAATGCTCTTGAAGTGTATCGTTCGCGTAAAAAAGATTATGACGATTCTTTCCGTAAGGTTGTGTATAGAAATGATGAAGAGATGGAGGCTGTCCTAGGCCGGCCTGAAGAAAACAGCTTTGTGAAGGAAAGCCGGCAGACGATGGATTATGCAAAGGAATTGGCTCGACGCTTTTCTCCTTGGTCCTGATGTGTTACATTAGGGGTATGAAAGAGAGTGGGTTTGATTATCCGAAGCGAGAAATGTACTCAAGTTCAGTATTCAGCGATGAGCTGTTACGAAGCATTATGGATACTGAACCTGCCCTAAATCATGAGTTGTTGCAAAATGCAGCTATCTCTAAAGCTCCTGTACACACAATCACTGCGTGTTTGGATGCATATACCAAAGAACACCTGAACGATCTGGCTAAGGATCATACACTACGTATTCCAGGTTCTATGCGAAAGGGAGAAATTGTAGAGAATTTAGCTTCACATCTCGTTAATCAGTTTCCGAAAATGCTTCCCTTCTTTCCTAAGATGAATCTTGAATTTCTTGCACAGTTTAAAGACTCCCCATCATTGGAAATTGAGCATAATGAACTTCAGTTTCGAGATATTTCACATGTACATAATTTTGGGTTTTTATATCTTTTTAAATCTGATAAAGCTTTTACAGCAGTAATTCCGCGAGAATTGCTTCCCGCTTTACAGGTCTTGTCTGATGAAGGGATTTGGGAACGGGTAAATTTTCACCAGAGATTAGATGCCTACGCTGTGGCTTTATCTAACCTCTATGGGGTATTGGATATCGACCAGTATGCAATAGTCTGGAATCGGTTTGAAAGCGAAAGCCTCACTCCTGCGATGGCAATGGATGAACTTATTGAGTTAGGAAAAATCCAATACTATTGGTGGTTCGACGATGAGTTGGTTATTTCGAGCTACTTCCAAAATGGACAGGAGGTAGAGGAATTTCTAGAGAAAGTTCGTCCGATTTCCTATTATTCGCCCTCAAGGGAGGAGCTTGTCTCATATTTCCAGACTCCATACGATGATCAATCTCCAGCGGTAAGTGCGATGCTCGAATTTCTGAGCGGTTATAGGTTATCGAACGATGAGTTGATTGAAGACCTTATGGACGATATTTCCGACTCTTGCATCGTCGGTGATGGTATGCAGGAGGTCTTCAACTTGTTGAATGAGTATGGTCTGCTTTTCACCGGAATGGACGAGATTACCCGGTTTACTGAGTTGTATGCACAGATGAATGATCACTGCAGAAAGTGGGAACTTCGGGGGCATACTCCTGTAGGGTTAAAAAAACAGAGCCGCACGTAATACGCGGCTTTTCCTTTATCTATCTGGTTATATCAAAAGAGAATTTTCCCAAATTAGAACAGTAAAATAACACATCTTTACATACCCGATTGCATTTTTTTAAACAACGGTATATATTCAAAGTGTCAATATTGACAATAATAGATTTATTGTAATAATAAGATATAGACCCTTCAGGGTATATATAGAGTTGAGGAGTTGACGTATGATGAAACCAGCACATGTGTGTATTCGAGCTGTGGGCTCATATGTACCACCTAAACGTCTTACAAATCATGATCTGGCGAGTGTTGTGGAGACGAGTGATGAATGGATTCGTTCACATACCGGTATTGGTGCACGTCATCTTGCTGAGGATGATGTTGCAACAAGCGATCTTGCTGTAGGAGCTATCAAAGACCTCATGCGGAGACATGGAATACAGAAAGAGGATATTGGTGCGATAATTCTTGCTACCGCCACTCAAGATTTCCCTGGTTTTCCTGCAACTGCGTGTGTTATTCAAGATAAATTGGGACTCAAGGTAATACCCGCGTTTGATCTTTCGGCAGGTTGTACCGGGTTCATTTATGGTATTGCTGTAGCACGGGGACTAATTACAGGAGGTACTGTTACATCTGCTCTTGTTATTGGGGCGGAGAAGCTTTCCTCAGTAACCGATTGGGAAGACCGTAATACCTGCGTTCTTTTTGGTGACGGAGCCGGTTGTGTTCTAGTCTCAGCTGGTCAAGCCCATGACGGAGATATCCTTGACAGTGTTCTTCATGCAGAAGGCTCTGGGGCGTCCTATTTATGCATACCACGTGGCGGGACTAACTCTACTATTCCCTTAGAGCAAGGAGATGCAGGAACAAAATTACATATGGATGGACGTGCTGTCTACAATTTTGCAGTTAGAGTCCTAGGAGAAGTCGTAGATGAGCTGCTCAGTCGCAATCAGCTCACTATTGACGATATAGATTGGATAGTTCCACACCAGGCAAATAGTCGAATTATTTCAGCAGCGGCGAGACGTCTTCATATTGATATAAACAAGTTTTTTATGAATATTGAAGATTATGCAAACACTTCTGCAGCTTCCATACCTATTGCACTTAGAGAGATGGAGGAACAGGGGTTACTGAAACGAGGACAAAGAATTATGACTATTGGGTTTGGTGCTGGACTCACGTATGGAGGTAATCTCATACAATGGTAAATACAAAAGTTACATACGCAGCGTGCTACCCTGGCCAGGGAGCACAAAAACCAAAAATGGCACTTGATCTGTACGAACAATCTTCCGGAGTTCGCAATTTATTTGAGATAGCATCAGATGCTGTTGGTAAGAACCTTTTCAATGTGCTGGATACAGCTGATGAAGCTTCACTGCAGCAGACTGAGCTAACTCAAGTTGTTGTTACGCTGGCAAATCGGAGTGCTGCTACGGTGCTGCAGGAGCGGGGATTACAGTTTGCCTGCCATGCTGGTTTCAGCCTCGGCGAGCTTTCTGCCTATGCAGCCACAGGAGTTCTGACAGAAGAATCTCTCTTCTCCATTGTTGCAAAGCGTGGAGAACTCATGGCGCAGGCAACCGAGGCTGCAATGAAGCGGTATGGCCAACTTGCCATGGCAGCAATAGTGGGTGTCGGATTTAGTACTGTTGAGCGGGTTCTCTCAGAACAGAAAGCACGCATGCTCTATTGTGCAAATGATAACAGTCCAACTCAAGTCGTAATTTCAGGCCTTGCAAGTGAGATTGAGCGGTGTTCTGAAGCTCTTAAGCAATCGGGAGCACGGCGGATTATTCCTTTAAAAGTCTCTGGACCGTTTCATACTCCACTGATGCAGGATGCAGCCGCCGAATTTGCTGAATTCCTCCAAAATTTTACTTTTTCTGATCCAAAAGCTCCTTTGTATGTAACAGTGAGCGGGACTCAGGTGTATACTGGAAATGATGTGAGGGAACAGTGTATAAAGCAGCTTTCATCACCGGTTAGGTGGACAAGAATACTACAGGATATTTCTGAAACCAAAGGTGTTACCCGTGCTTTGGAGATAGGTCCGGGCACAACACTCAGTGGATTTTGGAAGGCGAGTGGTATTCCTATAAACTGTACCTCAGTAGGAACTTATGAAGAGATACGCTCAGTATCGGAGGAAGAAGGTAATGGCTGAACCAGAATTAACAAAAGCTATCGTTACTGGTGGTTCTCGCGGAATTGGAAGAGAAATAGTTTTAACCCTTCTACGCTCAGGAGCAGAGGTCTGGTATGTATCCCGGTCAGAAGGAGTCCCTTCCGAAGAGCTCTGTAGGATTGCTCAGGTTCCTTCAGGCAGAGTGCATTGGATTTCGTGCGATATGGGAAATGCAGAATCGGTAGAGTCTGCACTTCAAACGATTTTAGATAATACAAAACGGATAGATATTCTCGTTAATAATGCAGGAATCACTCGAGATGGCCTCATTATGAGGATGAAGGATGAATCCTGGGAGGAGGTCCTGAGGGTCAACCTTACTGGAGCATTCCTTACCTGCAAGAGAATTAGTCGTATCATGGCTGCGCAACGTTCCGGTTCTATTGTAAATATTTCTTCAGTGGTAGGGCTTATGGGGAATGGTGGACAGACCAACTATGCCGCTTCAAAGGCTGGGCTTATTGGATTTTCTAAGAGTCTAGCACGAGAGTTAGCAGGACGATCTGTACGAGTTAATGTAGTTGCCCCGGGATTTATTGAAACGGACATGACAGATATACTTCCCAATTCTGCAAAAGAGGTTCTGAAGACACAAATTCCTTTAGGGAGAATTGGGAGTGCTGAAGAAGTTGCTCATGCAGTATCGTTTTTATGCAGCAATCAAGCTACTTATATTACTGGACAAGTGCTTGCCGTAGATGGCGGGATGGCAATGTGAAGGAGAAAAGCATGGAACCAACAAGACGTGTAGTTGTTACCGGAATGGGAACTGTAAATCCACTTGGAGTACGAATTGATGAATTCTGGAATAATATTAAAGCAGGGAAAAGTGGTATTGGTCCACTCACAAAATTTGATGTAAGTGAGTATCCTTCCCGCATTGCTGGTGAAGTTCGGAATTTTGACCCCACAGATCTCCTCGACAGAAAAGAGGTGAGGTCAATGGCAGATTTTACACAATATGCAGTGTATGCAACCGTTCAGGCTATGTCTCAGGCAAATTTGGGAGCACATGGCGAAGGGGGGTATGATCCCGAACGGTCAGGAGTATATCTAGGAAATGGCATTGGCGGGTTTGAAGTTGTTGAAGATAATTTGGAAAAACTCTTTAATCGTGGTCCAAGAGCTGTAGCACCCCTTACCATACCGAAGCTTATTGCGAATGAAGCAGCAGGCGGTATAGCTATGAAATATGGTCTTAAAGGACCTTGTCATACCACCGTTACAGCATGTGCCTCGGGAACCGATGCGATAGGGGCGGCATTTCATGCGATTAAACATGGAATTGTTGATATGGCAGTTACTGGAGGTACCGAAGGAGCAATTACCAAGCTTGCAGTTGCAGGATTTTGCCGGATTCAGGCTCTTTCAACTGCCTATAATGATACGCCGGAACTGGCTTGCCGACCCTTCGATGCAAGACGTGATGGTTTTGTATTGGGTGAGGGTGCAGGAATACTTGTTGTAGAGGAACTCGAGCATGCTAAAGCACGAGGGGCAACCATTCTGGGGGAGATTGTGGGGTATGGCATGACATGTGATGCTTTCCACCTTACAGCCCCTGATCCTGATGGACTTGGTGCTGCTAGAGCAATGCAGGTTGCCATAAGAGAGGCACAGATTACTCCAGAGGCAATAGATTATATTAATGCTCATGGAACAAGTACTGAAGCAAACGATGTAATGGAAACTCGAGCCATTAAACACGTATTTGGAGAACATGCATGGAAGCTGAAAATATCTTCCACAAAATCCATGACATCCCACCTGGTAGCTGCTGCAGGTGCTGTTGAGGCAATTGTTTCTCTCTTAGCTCTAAGCGATTCATTTATTCCATGTACATTGAATCTAACAAATCCCGATCCAGAATGTGATCTCGATTATGTCCCGAATGTAGGCCAGCATGCTACAATACAATATGCTCTCAGTGAGTCGCTTGGATTCGGGGGGCATAATGGAGCCCTCGTGTTCAAAAAATATGAAGCATAATGGAGCCTATAAATCATGAGTAAAGAGTACGCACCGATTGAAGAACTGCTAATACACCGTTTTCCTTTTTTATATGTTGATAAATTGATAGATGTCACTGAGAAGAGAACAGTCGGTGAACGATATTTTGGACCGGACGAACCCTTTTTTGCTGGTCATTTCCCCGAATATCCTGTGGTACCGGGGGTAATTCTCATTGAGACTATGGCACAATGCGGTGGTGCGGGGTTACGGCAGTTAGGTATTCTTGAAAAGGGAGCTCTGTTTGTGCTCGCTACAGTGGAAAAGGTAAAATTCAGACAGCAGGTCAGACCCGGAGATACAGTGAGAATTGAAGTTGAAAACCTAAGAGTTTCTCGGCAGGTTATCCGACAGAGTGGAAAGATCTATGTGGATAATTCAATAGCTGCAGAGGCTGCATGGATGTGTATCCTTGGTGATAAAAATGCGTAGAAGGAATGTACTATGATTATTACTCAAAAAGTTATGCGTAATGTTTCTCTGACTGCACATCCTGTTGGATGTGCAACTTATGTGAAAGAACAGCTTGCTTGGCTGGAATCACAGAAACAACCAGAACTTGATGGAACCCTCCCTAAACGGGTACTTGTTATTGGCGGATCGACTGGGTATGGTCTTGCATCGCGAATGGTAGCTGCAGTAGTAGGGAAGGCCGCAACCATAAATGTGTCATTTGAGCGAGAACCTTCTGACCGAAAAGTGGCAACTCCAGGTTGGTATAATACCAAAGCGTTTGAGAAGGAGGCAAAAAAACGGGGTCTTTTTGCCGAAAGTATCTTTGGGGATGCCTTTTCTGATGAAATAAAAAAATCTACTTTGGATCTTATAGAGAAACAATTCGGTCAAGTGGATCTTGTTGTGTATAGTCTTGCATCGCCTATGCGTATTGATCCTGTAACCGGGGAAACGTATAAATCGGTTTTAAAACCGATTGGGAAACCCTATAAGGCGTTATCTGTGGATGTGTCTACTGGAATTGTTGAAGAAGCGGAAATAGAACCAGCTGAAGGCACTCAAGTTGAACAGACCGTTAAGGTGATGGGTGGAGAGGATTGGGCTTTATGGATTGAGTCTCTCCTTAAGAGGAATTTACTTGCACGTGGTGTAAAAACTGTTGCGTATTCATATATTGGGCCAGAGATTACCTATCCTGTATATCGCGAAGGCACCATTGGACGTGCAAAAGAGCATCTTGAAGAGACGAGTTCATTACTCACTGAGCGGATGCATAGAATCGCAGGAACTGCGTATGTGTCGGTAAATAAAGCACTTGTAACTCGTGCAAGTGCGGTGATTCCAGTTGTACCTTTGTATATTGCATTACTCTATAAAGTGATGAAGGAGTTCAATCTCCACGAAGAGTGTACACAGCAGATGTATCGTCTTTTTGTGGATCGTCTATATACCGGCGGTGCAGTACCTTCAGATGAGAAGGGGAGAATTCGCTTAGATGACTGGGAAATGCGTGCTGATGTACAAAAGGAAGTTACTCGAAGATGGAACGTACAACAAAGTGGAAAGAGCCTTGTAGATGGAGATTTGGAAGGATTTAAAAGTGAATATGACCACATTCATGGCTTTGGGTATTCTTCTGTAGATTATTCAGCAGATATAGATCCAACAGTTGTATAATCACTATACATATGTTACCATGTTTGCATGGATATCGCTGAGAAATTAGACATTCTTGCCCGCGATGCACAATATGATTTATCTTGTGCCTGTTCAACAAAGAGACCTGAAGAGCATCGAAAAAGATCAACGTCGGGTTCTTGGCTCTATCCTGTAACCGTTGCAAGCGGTGGTTCCGGGATTATGCTGAAGACTTTACTCTCTAACTCCTGTGCCAACGATTGTAAATATTGTCCTCTTCGTTCAGACAGCGACACAAGAAGAATTTCTTTGCAGCCAGATTCTCTTGCTCGGTATTTCATGGATTTGCAGTCAAACCGCAAACTTATTGGACTTTTTCTCAGTTCAGGAGTAATTGAATCACCCGACTTTACCATGGATCGTCTCATAGCAACTGCTGATCTATTGCGGAATCGCTATCGGTACAGAGGGTATATTCACATAAAAATTATTCCAGGAGCTTCTCATGCTGCAATTGATCGAGTTCTTTCACTCGCTTCTGCTGTTTCTTTAAATATTGAAACTCCAGGAAGTATCCATTTTTCTAAGCTCTCTAAATCAAAACAATACGAGAATGGAATCATCCAAGGGTTAACCTACCTAAGTGAACAGACAGCCAAGGGACAGCGCTATTCCAGAATTTCCAAAACAAGCCAATTTATTGTTGGAGCATCAGATGAAACCGATCAGGAAATCTTGAAATATACGTGGGGGATGTATCGAAGTTTAGGGTATGATCGACTCTACTACAGTGCCTACCAACAGGGGTTAGGAGACAGTTCAATTCCCGGTGAACAGCGAGATTCTACTACTTGTGATGAGAGTCGGCAGTTACTTCTTCCCGAATTGCCTATTCTTCCCAACAATACCGCACCATTGATGAGAGAGCATAGATTGTATCAGGCAGATTTTCTTTTACGGTCTTATGGGTTCTCATTCCAAGAACTGTTATTCGATCATTCAGGCAACCTCGATTTACGTATGGATCCTAAATTGCTGTGGGCTCAGAATAATCCCGAATTCTTCCCAGTATCATTATCTAAAGGTACAAAAGAACAGTTACTTAGGGTGCCAGGTATAGGGCCTATTCTCGCTCGAAGAATAATTGATCACAGAAAAAATCATCCGCTTGGGTCGCTCGATACACTCTGTACGCAGAATCATTTATTTGAAAAAGCAAGACCTTTTTTACAGCGTTGAGACCGCATTAAGTGCATATTTATATGGCCTAACTTAACTTTACCCTTTTCAATATTCTTCGAGTCTGATACATTCAGAAGTGGTTCTCGGAGGAGTACAGAGGGTGTATCAGATATTGAGTATTCTTGGTAGTTTGGGCTTGTTTCTGTTCGGGATGAGGACGATGAGTGACGGTATTCAAAAAGCCGCCGGAGAACGTCTTCAGACTATACTCAATTTTATGACGGGTAACCGCGTAGCTGCGATTCTTACCGGGTTTGCTATTACTGCCATAGTTCAATCCTCATCAGCGACCACGGTAATGGTGGTGAGTTTTGTTAATGCTGGCTTGCTCCAACTCACCCAATCTATCGGTGTTATCATGGGTGCCAATATTGGTACTACAGTCACCGGGTGGATAGTAGCAATTCTAGGTTTTAAAGTAAGCATGAGTGCTCTTTCTTTACCCGCAATCGGTATCGGTTTTGCACTTCTTGTTATAAAGAAGGTAAAAAAAGAGGATGTTGGAGAGACCCTGATTGGCTTTGGTTTGTTGTTTATGGGCCTCGATTTTCTCAAGGGTTCAGTTCCAGATATTTCTCAACATCCCGAAATTCTTGCCTGGGTAGCACAATTTACAAACCATGGACTAGCATCATATTTCCTGTTTGTCCTTATTGGTGCATTACTCACCATTATTGTACAATCTTCGTCTGCTGCAATGGCTATTACCCTTACTATGGCCTACGCTGGATGGATTGACTATCCCACAGCTGCGGCAATCGTACTTGGTGAAAATATTGGAACCACCGTTACTGCATATCTTGCATCACTGGGGACGAGTGTAAATGCACGGAGAGCCAGCCGGGCACATACTCTGTTCAATGTCTTTGGTGTATTATGGATGACTCCATTTTTTGGATTGTTTCTCTCGCTGGTTAACACGATTGTACCGGGAGATGTGTATGCACTTTCTGCTTCAGCAGTCCTTCCTGCACACCTAGCTATGTTTCATACCCTATTTAATATTGTTAATACACTAATCTGCAGTTTCTTTGTCAATTTCATAGCTATGCTAGTCACTAAACTTGTTCCTGATGAGGCTGATCAATCCGCCGTCTATAAGCTAAAATATATTCGAGCTACCATTCAGGATACTCCTGAACTCTATCTGCTCACCGTCAAACGAGAGCTCTTAAAAATGGCAGATATTATAGCAGACATGTTTACCCGATTCTGGGATATCTTCAGTCATCCCGAAAAATTCATGTCTGAAGAAATTGAGATGCAGAAGAAGATGGAGGACTATACGGATCAGATGCAGGAGGAAATCACCAAGTTTCTTTCACAGTGCAGCATGGATAACATGAATCAGGTAAGTGCAAATAATGTGTATAGCATGATGCGTATTACCAATGAACTTGAGAGTATCGGTGATAGTTGCTTTAATCTCATGATTCTTGCAGATCGTCGAACTTCTCAAAATATTGAATTAGATGCAGATGCCATTGAGAAGCTGCTACCATATGTTGACCTTGTAAATCAATTTATCAGGTTTATCCGAAGTCATCTGAACGAGCATGTTTCGAGTGAAAACATGGCTGTGGCAGTTGATCTTGAAAATAAGATTAATAAAATGCGAAATATTCTGAAACAGTCGGCATCCTCTCGATTGCAATCAGGTGGAGATGTTAAAGCTGAACTTCTCTATATTGATATCGTACGACATGTTGAACAGATTGGTGACCACTGTTTGAATATTACTGAAAGTCTGAACCGTCTCGGTTAACACCAACAAACTAAAAAGGTGCGCATGCTGGAAGCACACGCACCAAATTTACTGTATTCAATGGTAAAGAATTATTATGCCTTGAAGGTTCCAGGAAGAATCAAATCTCCATACTGCTCTTTTGCTTGCGCAATCCGTGCAATAACGGTATCCCAGTATGCAAAGATCTCCTTCGGGGTATTTGGATCCATTTTCTTGTAATAAGCCTTAGTTCTTTCCAACTTCTCTATCCATTTTGTACAACGGAACGTAAAGAGGTAATCATACTTCTCTTTTGGGAAGTCTTCATCAAGATGCTTTTTGAATAGAACTACCAGATCCTCGTAAAGTGGAATCTTGCCAGTGGGCGTATCATAAGCATCATATTCACCATAAATACGTCCTTCAGCCCAGTGCAACCACACTTTCTTTGCGAGCTTGCTGGTCATAAAATTCCCTTGGTCGTCACGCATGAAATAGTTGTTACTAAAAATCTTCGGTGTGTCTTTAACACCTTCACCGAATTTGATGTTGTTCATCGTGTAGGTACCGAGCGGGTATGAAACGAAATCCATATTAGCCATTGGGCTTGGAGTTCTTACTCCCTCTTTACCAAGTGTTGCACTGGTGGTTTCTGATTCGAGCGTTGCAGCTTTAAGAAGAATACCATCCTTCCAGTTTGGTGACTCTTCAACAGGGACGGTGATATCGCTATCGCGTCCTCCATAGAGTATTCCCTGTACCTTTACGCCATTCTTTGCCTCGAAACCCTCTTTATCAATATTATCGAGATAATCCAAGCGCATAGTATAACGAGCGTTTCCATGGGCAACACCTACCTCTTTTCCTGTTGAGTCCGCCACACCTTTTTTCCACTCTCCAAAGTGGTTGCGCCCATTTCCCGGTGCATCTACACCCATGCCTAGCCAGTACGGTTTGTTGTCTGGGCCACGCAATACGTTGGAAAAAATGACTTCCTGGTCCAGCATGAGATTTTTGAAAATAACCGGATCATCTTTCGCATTAACATCTTTGATGATTCCAAACATACCGAACTCAACGTTAACTGCTCTGAATTCTCCGTCGATATTTCTAAAATAGGCAATATCATCACCCACAATTTGTTCGCCAGGAATCATAGCAGTCGAAGTCTTTCCACAAGCTGAGGGATAGGCTCCACAGAAGTAGGTCTTTCGCTTCTTTTCTGCATCTACAGCGGCCATGACGAACATATGCTCACAGAGCCAACCTTCGTTTCCAGATTTGTTAATTGCCAATCGCATGGAGTGCTTTTTCAGGCCGACAGAATTACCAGCATACTGGTCGTTCATTGAATAAACTATATTATTCTGTGTATCCATATATATTCTTCTATTTTCAAGATTTACAGAACATCCATGCTCATCAAGTTCTCCAGCAGAGTGAATGAATCGGAAGAAATCTCCTTTTTCCGACTCTTTCATTTTGAGAAAATGTGAGTAAGCTGTGCGATATAGAATGTTCTCAGAGTGTGCAACATACCAACTGTCTGTGAACTGAATACAGGGTATGGTAAATGGACTCTCAGTAGGGCCTTCTGAGTAAAAGAGCACTACTGCATCTTTTCCCGTCATGATTCCTTTCGAAATGCCCATAATTTCAGCTAAGCCTTCCTCATATTCAATTGAGTTCAGACTTGCCATTTTTTCCATGTTCTCTTTGTAGACCATGAATCGGGTATTTTTCTTATCTCTGGCTTGATCTCCATAGCCATCCCAGTGAATAGTTTGTTTGCTGTTAGCTAACGGATGCTCTTCTCCTTTAGCCAATGCCTGATCTCGGACATACTGGACATCCTTTTCGCTATCATCGCAAACATAAATGGATTTTGGATTACAGTGTTCTGCGAATGTGCCAACAAATTCCATGATTTTGTCATTTTTCAATGCGGCTAGTTTTGCATAGCTCTCCTCATTCATCTTTGTTTTCAATAATGTTTCAAATTTGTTCATATAAGCTCCTTATGCTAAAGGTTATGTCCCTATTGTTACCCTTTTACGCTATTTATGCAACCTGCCGAATATGTACTAAGGAATGCATCATATCAATTTACAAAATTTGAAACTTTGGTATACTTGAGTAATGAAAAAAGCCATGATAACTCCCATAATATTCGCTGTACTCACAATGCTATGTGTCATTGGGTATGCGGCGCTGTTACTTTGGGTGCCAATCCCTCTTGCAATCAAGATAGGAATTGCATTAGTCGTTATTGCTCTTGTGATTGCCATGGTATACGTGGTCATTGAACGAAGCAGAGAAATTGAGAAGGAGGAAAAAGATGATCTTAGTAAATACTGATTTTATAACTGATAAGAAAATTACCACGTTAGGATTGGTAAAAGGTTCAACAATTCGTGCAAAACATCTTGGAAAGGATATTTTAGCGGGACTAAAAACTATCGTGGGTGGGGAACTTACTGGGTATTGTGAGATGATAGATGAAGCTCGTGCTATCGCTACTAAACGCATGGTTGATGAGGCAGAAAAATTGGGTGCGGAGGCTGTAATCAATATTCGGTACGCAACGAGCAATGTTGCACAAGGTGCTGCGGAAATTCTTGTGTATGGTACAGCTGTGAAACTCTCTTAGGTATTATGTGAGCTGCTTATGAGCGTCAACCTTCTTCATTTTCACTATCTGTGAGGAGATGTTGTCCCTTTTCTTCTATAACATCTATATAGAGCTCATCCTCAATTTCGGATATACCAATAATCGTAAATCCAAGACCATGATCGTGATAGAGTTTGTGAATTGCAGCATCGTTGATTCGTTCTCCAGGAATAATCAGTGGAAATCCTGGGGGGTAGATACAAACAAGACTGGCAGAAATTGCATACTCTGATTCGGAGAGAAGCATCTGCTTTTTTGGGGCGTAATAGGCATCTCTTGGAGTTAATTCAAAAATCGGCAACTCTCTGGTATCCACAAAATCATCTTTTTCAGTAACCTCACCAAATCCCTCTTTTACCAGTTGTTCAATGGTTTTTGAGAAATACATAAGATTATCTCGTGTTGTTTCGAGATCAATGGCATCTGCCATGGTCAATGTCAGCAGAAGGTGTTTTTCTCCTGCCAACTCAATTTCAATTCCATGAGAATCTGAGAGAATATCCTTTATACGAATAAGATTGATTTCCTCTCGATTTGCACTGCGGAATATAATCTTACAGGGATCGAAAGCACTGAAACCACCTGCCATCAGGACTCCTTCAGGAGGTTCTACTACAATGAACTCACTTGTGTTGAGTTGACTTCGTAATGTTTCGAGCATTTCCAATAGATCAGAATACCGTTTCCTTCCGATTTCATGTGCCTCAGAAAGTGCTGCATCTATACTCATGAGAAACAGAGCACTTGGCGATGTACTCTGCAAGAGCGACAACATGAGATCTATACGCTCATCAGCAAGTTCGTTAGTTCCTGCTGAGTGGAGTAAAGCGGTCTGATATAATCCACCCACAGTCTTATGCATAGATTGAACGGTATAATCGGCTCCTGACCTTAATGCAGGTGAGGGGAAGTCTTGGTGAAAAGAAAAGTGCGTTCCATGTGCCTCATCGACGAAAAGGGCAGCGTCATGTTCGTGGCATATTTCACTGATTGCGGAAATATCAAGGCTGATACCAAAATAGTTGGGGGAAGTTACCATTACCAGCTTTATATCGTGCAAGGTGAGGAGTTCCTCAATTTTTTGCATATATACTGAACCGTATGCATATTCAGGAAGGTTTGGGACGGGTTCAAGATAGATAGGGACTGCACCAGAAAAGATGAGACCCATAAGTACAGCTTTATGACACTCTCTATGAACGAGGACTTTTTCTCCAGGTTTTATGATTGCACCAAGTATGGCGTGGATACCGACCGATGAGCCATTTACAAGAAACCATGTTCTTGCAGCTCCCATAATAGCTGCCGCCCGTTGTTGGGCATACAGGAGCTCCTTTTTTGGAAATGCAAGTACATCGCTACCTGAAACTTCCGTTAGGTCATATGAAAATACTTTTTCGCCCCATATGCGTTTAAGAAATTCTGGAGCACCCTTTCCCTGTTTATGTCCTGGCATGCAGTAAAAAGTTTTAGATTCTTTAACGTATTCACGTAGTTCTGACGCAAAAGGATTGTTCTTGTTTTGCTCATCATGCATGGAGCGACCTCCTGTGGTCCCCCAAAAGGGAGGTAAACTACATAAACCGGATTTGTCATCATAACGAGACTCCCCGAGTTATTTCATGTGCCGGTCTACTTTGCCCTATAACTCGATAATTTACAAGTTTATTAGGAGCCTTTAGGGCAAACTCATAAAATTAATGTATATGCCAATACCTGTTTGGCTTGGTTGATCGATGCTTCGGTAAAAATCGATATGAAAGTACATACAACATGTTTGACAGAAGGAGACCCTTTTTCTATAGTAAGAGTTATTCTAATTTGAGAGTGTAAATTCGGTGATGATTCCCCTTACTGCAGTAATTCTCGGGATTCTGGTACTCGTTTGGAGTGCAAATATATTTGTAAACGGAGCTTCCTCTTTAGCAAACCACTTAGGAATGTCACCATTGCTGATTGGTATGCTGATTGTTGGATTTGGGACCTCCTCTCCAGAACTGATTGTGTCTGTACAAGCGGCAATAAGCCAATCACCCGGTATTGCCCTCGGAAATGCATATGGTTCAAATATTACAAATATTGCACTTATCCTTGGAGTAACTGCTGTAATAAATCCCATAATGGTCCAATCGCGTGTATTAAGAAATGAATTGCCAATTCTCACCATTATAACAGCCATTTCTGCCTGGCTAGTTTCAGATGGGAGTATTACTCGGCTTGAAGCCAGCCTGCTCATTTTACTTTTTTTGTTACTTGTAGGTTGGAGTATTTTCCAGGGAAAGTCGAAGCAGATTGATACTTTTGGTGACGAAATGGCTGAAGAGTTAGCTGAATCCCCCGTATCACGAAAACGGGCATTTGTTTGGATAGCAGTTGGGCTTGCTGGACTTGTAGGAAGTGCCAGAATGCTGGTCTGGGGAGCAGTGGACATTGCTCAGCAGTTAGGATTGAGTGACCTTACTATTGGATTGACTATCGTTGCAATTGGAACTTCGCTTCCTGAGCTTGCTTCCGCAATAGCCGCAACTCGAAAAGGTGAGCACGATTTAGCACTAGGGAATGTACTCGGTTCGAATCTTTTTAATACACTTGCGGTTGTAGGTCTTGCTGGAACAATTCATCCTATACAGGTAGAACGGGCGGTCTTTACGCGAGATATGCTCGTGATGGGAGTATTGACTGCCTCTCTTTTCATTATTGGATACCGATTTCCCCGAGGAAAAGGTAGAATCAATCGCTTCGAAGGCTTAGTGCTTGTTCTCTGTTACATCGGGTATATTGCTGTTCTATTGAACAAATAAAAACACCACCGGATATCTCCGGTGATGCTCGTCACTTATAAAGACGTATCTTCTGAGTGCTAAAGCTAGTTAGCCATCAATAATTGAATATCATCCTCAACTGATCCGATTCCTGCAATACCAAACTGCTCAACCAGAACTTTCGCTACATTCGGTGAGAGAAAACCTGGAAGTGTTGGTCCAAGGTGGATGTTCTTAACACCAAGGTAAAGAAGGGCAAGTAGAACGATAACTGCTTTTTGCTCATACCATGCAATATTGTACGCGATAGGGAGTTCGTTGATATCATCAAGTCCAAAAATCTCCTTGAGTTTGAGAGCAATTACAGCAAGTGAATATGAATCATTACACTGACCTGCATCGAGCACACGAGGAATACCTCCAATATCACCAAGATTGAGCTTGTTGTAGCGATACTTTGCACAACCAGCAGTAAGAATCACGGTGTCCTTGGGTAGTTGCTCTGCAAATTGAGTATAATAGGTGCGTGACTTCATGCGACCGTCACATCCTCCCATCACAAAGAACTTTTTGATTGCTCCAGATTTAACTGCATCTACCACCTTGTCGGCTAGAGCGAATACCTGATTATGGGCAAATCCGCCAATAATTGTTCCTGTTTCAATTTCCACAGGAGCTGATAGCTTCTTTGCATGCTCGATAACTTGAGAAAAATCTTTTTTACCATCTTGGTCGGCGACAATATGGGTACACCCGGGGTAACCTGATGCACCAGTTGTGTAGATTCTGCTGCGTATTTCCTCCGATTTTGGGGGAACAATACAGTTTGTGGTGAAAAGTATCGGACCTTTGAAAGTTTCGAATTCTGTAGTCTGCATCCACCAGGAATTTCCGTAGTTACCCACAAAATGATCATATTTCTTGAACGCAGGATAGTAGTTTGCTGGGAGCATCTCGCCATGAGTGTAGACATCTACGCCAGTACCTTTTGTCTGTTCAAGCAGCATTTCCATATCTACCAGATCATGCCCGGAAATAAGGATTGCTGGATTTTTTCGAACTCCAATATTTACTTCTGTGATTTCGGGATTTCCATATTTAGAGGTATTGGCTGCATCGAGCAGCGCCATGGCCTGTACGCCATACTCACCGGTCTTCAGTGTAAGAGCAACCAAATCATCTGCAGAGAGGGTATCATCCAATAATGCTGCCAAGGCTTCATACATAAATGCGTAGAGAGAGGTTTCTTCCTTGCCAATATTCAATGCGTGCTCACCATAGGCAGCCATACCCTTAAGCCCATAAGTGATTAACTCTCTTAGGGAACGCACATCTTCATGTGTCGATGCAAGAACGCCTACTTCAGGCTGTTCGCTTTTCTTAGCCATCTCTTCAGAGGTTGCTACAGTGAATGTAGCTGCATCGTGCATTCCCTCCAATGATTTTCCACCAGCAAGGTTATCACGCATTTTGAGCATCTTGAGTATCTGTGCTTCAATTGCTTTTTCATCGAAGTTGGCGTTGGTAATGGTCATAAACAAGCTCGTTAACAGGTTGTGATTTACCTCTCCTAGCTGTGCCACATCGAGGTCGTGTTTTATGACAATTTGTGCAACACCCTTTGTTACATAGATTAATAAATCTTGAAGATTTGCTACTTCAGCATTTTTCCCACAGACACCTTTAACGGTACAACCGGTGTTTCTCGCTGTCTCCTGGCATTGATAACAGAACATGCTCATACGTTATTTCTCCTTATGTGTTCTCAAATATTGAACTCGATAAACTTTTATCACAGTATCATATTTTACATGCTCCTACAACTTCACTTCTAAAATATTTAGAATCTTCGTGCCGCTCGGTATCGTCTATTACCACTAGATGTAGTTCCGTTTCCTCCAATAAGATATAGAGCAAATGCACCCGATAGCGATGAATTGTCTTCTGTACTCGTGCCCACAAAAAATAGTGGTAAACAACCTACAAAGACTGCACAAATAGTATTATACGATTTGCATTATAATTGTTATAATTACGATTAGATTACTACTGCAAGTGAGGGAATATGAAGTATTGCTGGACAACTCTCATGGTAAAAGATTTAGACAAATCGATTGAGTTCTATAGGGACCTTATTGGGCTTCCAGTAAACCGACGATTTTCAACTGGTCCTTCTGGGGAAATTGCTTTTCTCGGAGAGGGAGAGACACAGATAGAGCTTATTGAGCAACAAGGAGTTTCTTCTTCGGTCGGAAATGCAGTTACCTTAGGGTTTGCCGTTGAGTCCTTAGATAAAACTTTACAGCAAGTCAAAGAAATTGGTATACGCGTGAAAAGTGGTCCCATCCAGCCGAATGAGCATATAAAATTTTTCTATGTACTCGATCCGAATGGAATACGTATTCAATTCTCACAAAGGCTCTGAGAATTACGCACCGAATACATAAGAGCTCATAGAGATGCTGCCCATAGTACATGCATGGTTGTATACAGCGACAGAATCTTCTTGTTGAACAGCTCCAAGTATATAATTTAGTGGGTCAAAATGATCTCGAGTTGGAACGGCGAGTGATGCGTCTGCTTCCGTGTGCAGTGATGATAATACTGCCTCATATTTTTTTTCAACTATTGCCTGATGAATATAACTGCTAAATCGTTCAGCCCATGGATATCCTCCAGACGTACGCATAGAGACGCTTCCCAGATTGTGAACAATATTGCCTGAACCTACAATAAGAACTTCTTTGGAGCGTAAGACTGATAATTTTTGTCCGTAAGAATATTGTTCTTCCGGGCTGAGGGTACTGTCAATAGATAATTGAAAGACAGGAATTTTTCTTCCCTCAGGCGAAATATGTCTTAGGACGCTCCATGCACCATGATCTAACCCCCTCGTAGTATCTTCATAAACAGTAGCAGGTAGAAGTTGGGCACTTTCACGTGCCAATTTTGGTGAACCGGGTACCGCATAGGTAATTTCATAGAGTTCTGGAGGAAAGCCATAGAAGTCATGGATGGTTTTTGGTTGATTTGTCACAGCAACACGGGTCTCCTGGGCGTACCAATGAGCAGAAATGCATAGGATAGCTTTGACGGTAGTACATAATTCTCCAATTTTTTTCCAGCTGTCTGCATATGCATTTCCGTCCAAAGCATTCATGGGAGACCCATGACCAATAAAAAGAACTTTTTCCATGTGGGTAGTTACCTACTGTTGTATTTGGATGATGCCGGCTAAAACAATGAGATGGAGTACCGTCTGCTCAATCCAGACAAACCAATCCGATCCATTGAAGCGACCAAAATCGATAGTAAGAAAATCAAGAATTACTATAAGTGCAATCCAAATAATCCAGATAGCGGTTACTGCAAGTTTGGAGAATTTTTCAGGAATCCCTACAACAAACAACTGCACACCGAGGAAGATACCACAAAGAAGTTCGACCGTTGAGATGATGTAAAGGAGAAATTCTCTGTCTCCACCAAACATGTTCGAGAGTTCTCGAGACAATTGAGCCCCGACTGAACGTCCCGAAGAGAAACCAATAAGCCCCATTGCTACAAATAGCAACGCAATGAGAATCTGCAGTGCCTTCTTTGAAGCAAGAACCTGTAATGACTCTTTTGGATTTTTTGCCATACACACCTCCTAACCACCCGGGTGGTCCTTATGAATATGGTACTCTAGTACTGGCCGAAGGTAAAGCTCAGGAGAAGATTGCCTTCCCCTGAGTTGTGTTACATGTAAAGAGGAGTGATTACATCATGTTGTTCGCTACTGCATATCCTTGATGTACTGCTTCCATGATTCAACTAGGAAACTATCGAAGATATTGTTTTGTTCTGATTATCTTCCCGAGCAGCTCTAATACCAAATAATACTTACAGGTAAATCCAGCCTTTATATCCCGCATGTAATCAAACGCATGTATTGCGAACAAAAAAGTGAGAATGGATTCTTTGAAAGTCTCAAGCAGTATTATCTCAACTTTGGTAACATTGATAAAGCAGCGGAAGATGTACATGTCCACAGGAATACCTTACTGTATCGGCTAAAACGCATTCAGGATTTATATGGATTGGATTATAAAGATACCAGTATCATGAGGAAAATGTATACTGCATTTGAACTTATTGCTTGCAGCGACGGACGAGAAGGGTTGTGGATGAGCTGAAGGGAAAGTTTTTAAATGTCACATGACTATCGTCTCTACCAAACCTAAAGAGCCTCTTCAATTGGACGCAGAATTATCTTACCGCTATGAGATTTTATGTAGATAATTTTTCCCGTTGCTTTAAGGTATTCAAGGGCGGCTTCTGTTTCCGGAAATTCATTTTGAAGTGTAAGATGTACCCAATTATGATTCACAGAATCATGATACAGTTCATCTATTCGATGTAATACATAATCGTACATAACAGCATATAGTCCAATTAATTATAGAATCAAGTAAGCAAAATCGTGCTTACTTGTGGAACCAATTGTATCATATAATTGTTATATATCAGGTATAGAAAAAATAACTTGTAACAAATTATGTGAGATGTTTATAATGTTTATTTCCCAACGGAGTGAGAGCAGCGGGACCACGAAGTGGTCACTTTGCCGAACAAGTGCCGGAAACGAAAGCTTGCTTGCATACCATTCATTATATGCATGAAGTCTCGCTCAGATTGTTTTTCCAAAACATCGACGTCGTTTATGCTGTCGCACCTCAAATGACTTCCACTGAGACTGTACATTATCGTTATCTTCCAGTTCCGGTCCTGTTTCAGCAAACAGTACACCATTTTCAATTGCTTTTTTTATTCCAGCATTCATGATAATGGCATTAACCCCTCTTCCAAGATATTCGGGTTTAACCGCAATTAAATACATATCCAGAATAGTGTGGTGCTTTTGAGTTTGTAGAACTCTGTACCAGCCCAGTGGGAACAATTTCCCACGTGATTTTTTAGTGGCCTCGGATAGAGATGGAGCCATGATACCGAATCCCGCTACGGCCTCATTTTTATCAACAACAATATAGATATAGTCCAACGATACAAGACTGATAAATTGTTTGATTGCCATTTCAATTTGGCCATCGGATAGTGGACAGAATCCGTAAAGCTCTGCAAATGAGTCGTTATACATGTGGAACATATCTCGGGCGTAGGGAATTACCTCTTTTTTTGTAGAAAATTCAAGCAAACGATACCCTTGCCGTTTCATTGCAAGATCACAAATCCGGTCGATTCGAGGGTCAGGTTCTTTAGGTACAGTAATCTGATACTCAACCCAATCCACTTCCTTTTCAAACCCAAGCTGTTCTAGATGTGTTAGATAATATGGATGGTTATACAGTGTGATGAACATGCCAATTTCATCGAATCCTTCAATAAGAAGCCCTTGCTTATCGAGGTCTGAGAACCCAATAGGACCGATGATTTTGTCCATCCCCTTTGCCTTTCCCCAAGCAATTACTGCTTCAAGTAAAAGCCGAGTAACGTCACAATTATCAATAACGTCGAAGCGGTGGAATCGAAGTGTTTTTATATTCTTTAGGCGATTAAGTTTGTGATTAATGAGTCCTGCAATCCTTCCTACAACCTTTTCGTCTTCGTATGCCAAATAACAAATTGTCTCTACATATTCATAGGCCGGATTTTTCTTTGGATTGAAATTCCATTTTTCATCGAAAATTAATGTTGGAATATACTGGGGCACATCCTGATACATGGTAATGGGAAAAGTGTGGAAAACATTCCAATCATGTCTACTGGAGACCTCCCTAATTGTGATCACATTGTGCCTCCTCATGTACAATCCGCTTCATTGTAGAACTCATATACAATTTATCTCATTTGACTCTATTTTATGTAGCACCTGTTGTCAAGGTAACACCTGTTTTACAGAAGTTTCTTGGGGAATATACATGAAGACGGCCACGATGCCTGTAGAAGTAATCGTGGCCGTTACATAGTGAAAAGTGGAGTAGGATCAGCCCTTCATGAAATTAGGAAGGAATGTTACGATGTCTGGAAATACCATAAGAATAATTGTAGAGGCAATGAGGGCGAACCAGAAGGGTATGGTTCCACGGAACACTGTCTCTAATTTTATTTTTGTAATACCGGACGTTACAACGCTCACGACTCCTACCGGAGGGGTAAGGAACCCAATGAGAATCATGAGAATCGTAATGATTCCGTACCAAATACCATTATACCCTGCGTTGATAATGAGAGGGTAAAAAAGGCTGGTAAAAATAACGAGTGTTGCCATTGCATCCATAAAGAATCCAGAAACAAAATATGCAGCAAAGATGGTAGCCAACAATAGTGGTGGTGGCATAGTGGACATATGTACAGCCAAATACGCCGGAATTCTCGATACTGAAATGAAGTTTCCGAATATAACTCCTCCAATGACAATTACCATGAGCATACCACCAACTTTAACCGTATCGTACAAAGCACTGAGAAATGACTTCATGTTCATTTTCTTGCTCATAAGTGCAAATACAAGCGAGAGGAAAGCACCCATTGCACCACCTTCGGTTGGTGTGAACACTCCCAGATAGATACCGCCCATGGTGAAAAGGAAGATAACCGGTACAGGCCAGATAGGCTTTAGTGAAGTAAACCGTTCTCGCATAGGAGTTTTAACCGATCCAGGAGCTAATTCCGGTTTGAATAACACTACGAGATATGCAACCAGTGCGAGTAAAGCAGCAGTCATGACACCGGGAACAATCCCCGCAATGAGCAGTTGGCCAATTGATTCCTCTGTAAGAACACCATAGATGATGAGTACTGAACTTGGGGGAATCAAAATTCCTAGCGTACTGCCGGAAGCTACACTTCCCGCTGCAAGACTATCTGCGTATTTCATTCGTTTCATCTCTGGTACAGCGATTACAGCGATGGTGGCTGTTGTTGCAATTACAGAACCGGATACTGCCGCAAAAGCAGCACAAGTAATAATTGAAGCAATAGCCAGTCCACCACGAATATGTCCAAACCAAGCGTTGAAAGCCTTGAACATATCTTTTCCAATCCCGGCAGATCCTATAAACATTCCCATTAATGTGAACATGGGGATAACACTCATACTGTAGTTGTGGGCGTTATTAAAAATATCGGTACCCATTTTTGCAAGTGCTGCGTGTGGACCAATAATTACTCCATACCCCACTGTTCCAACCAACAGCATGGAGAAGCCGATGGGAATTTTAAACATAATTAAAATCAGAAGTATTATGACTCCTAGTAGACCAATAAATTCAGGACTCATCGAGTTTCTCTCCCTTTAGTTCTTTTATAGACTGAGCCAAGTCCCAGACCAGAACTAGGACAAGCATGACTAAACCAACTGATGCGAGGTAAATCCATGGATACATAGGCATGCGAAGTACACTCGTAACGGTATTGGATCTCTGCATTCGAGATGCATATTTTAATGTTTGAAGGAATGCTACAGAAAAAGTTGCAATGCTGACAGTTGAACCGATGAAATCCAAAACGCCTTTGATACGAAGAGGGAATCGGTCATAGAGCAACGTAATTCCTAAATTTTCCCCATTATATTGAGATACTGGCATGGAGAAAAATACAGAAAGTGCAAACAAAATTTTTGTGACCTCGAATGTTCCTGGAATTGGATGATTGAATAAAAATCTTCCTAGTACATCACCCACTGTCATAAATAGCAAAACCCCAATGGAAAGCATACCGATCTTTGCTGCTAACTCGCTGATAAGTCCTGCAATTTTTTTAATGATCATCATAATCAACCGCCTTTACACACGAATGGTTCTGTACCGATACCATGGTTCCAGAACCATCCATTGAAAATCACCCTTACTTATTTCTTATTTGCTGCAGCTGCTTTCTTTGCCAGGTCATAAAGTTCCTGACCTGGTTTCCCAGCTGCTTCAAGCTCAGCTACCCAACCCTTGACCATTGGATCAACTGTTGCATGGAATCGTGCTAAATCTTCATCCGAAAGGGAGGATATTTGTTTGCCAAGTTTTTCAGCCTCTTTCATTGCGTGTTCTGCTTCTTCATCATACTGTGTACCAATCTTTTCTGCCAAGGAGTCTGCAATTGCTGTGATTGTCTGCTGGTCTTCTGCAGAAATCTTATTCCACAAATCTTGGTTTGCAAACCAGATTAATGGAGTCATATAGAGGTTGAGATCGACTACCTGTTCTGTAACTTCCATGAGTCTGAAAGAGATGAGTGCACTTGGAGTCATAAAGGTTCCATCTACAATGCCACGATCCATTGCATCATACAAATCACTTACCGGCAAACTGACCTCTACTCCTCCCAGTTTTTTAATAACATCATTGTAAATAGGTCCTGGTGAGCGTAGCTTCAATCCCTTCAAATCATCCAGTGACTCAATTGGTGATTTAAGTAAAATATGACCTAAATCGGTACCACCTGCCCAAATGAGATGGGTGTCGGTGTATTCATGCTCTCGCAGCATGGGAATAAGTTCTTTTGCAGTCAAGTTCCCCTGTAGTGAAGAGGTAAACATGAACGGGTATTCCAAAACCTGGCTCATAGGGAAGCGACCAGGAGTATAAGCTGGGAGCACGAATCCCATACCTGCAACGCCACTCACTACTGCATCGTATGTATCACCAGGAGCTGCCAATGCATTTCCGGCGTGAATAACAATTTCTACACGACCTTCTGTTTTCTCAAACACTTCTTTGGCGAAGGGTTCAAAAATATTTACTTGTAATGGGTGTACAGCCGGCATGTAGTGATTCATGTGGAAAACTACCTTCTCTGCTTTTTTGGCAGTAGGGGCAGCCCCACCAGCTGATGATTCCTCTTGTGCACCACCACATCCAACGACTAGCCCTATGAGAGCGAGTACTACTAATAAGATTCCTAGAAGCCGATACCCCTTTTTTACCTCACGCATGTTACATTCTCCTTTTTAACTTTCATCGAATATATTTACCGAATTTATTCGATGAGTTTGGGTCATCGTACCACCGGCATTATGGGTTGTCAATATTTTTTTAGCTTAGAGAAATCGTAAGAGAATGCAAGAGATTTGAATAAAAAAGGTGATAATTTTTCTCAATGTATTACCCTGCCAATAAGCTTCAAACGTGTAGCAAGAAGGTAATTTTACATTGTATTAGTTTACAAGACAACGAAACAGTAGTAGAATCGCCTCGATGAAACTGTTATTACAGGAGCTGACATGACACCAAAAAAAAAGAAGACAAAGCGGGATCTACAGGCTGAAGAGACAAAAAATAAAATTATTCAGGCAACCATGTCGATAATGGAAAAGAAAGGATTTCAGAATATTACTATTCAAGAGATTAATAACCGGGCTGGTGTCTCCGTAGGAACTTTTTATCATTATTTTACCAATAAAGATGATGTTTTTTTTGAGTTGTACAAAGAAGCCGATGATTTCTTCAAAGAAGAAGTGGAAATTGATTTATATGCTGAAGACCTTCATTCACTGGAACGAATTGTCCGTTTTTTTAGTTGGTATGCGAGATTCAACAATAAGAACGGTCTAGAATATGTTCGCCAGTTATACAACACTAACAACAAATTTTTTATTTCAGAAGATCGTTACATGATTCGGCTGCTCGACAGAATCGTTTCCGAAGGAATGGAAAAGGGTGAAGTTACTACTGAATTGTCTCCAATGGGTGTCGTACGACATCTGTTTATGTTAGCTCGAGGAATTGTATTTGATTGGTGTCTTCATGAAGGTGAAGATAATTTAGAGCAACTCATGACCAACTATTTTCGTCGGATTATTACATCGTTCCAAAATCCATAGAAACTATTCATCGAATTTGTTCGATTAAACTTGACAACTAAAAATACCCACCCTATCATGATTCTTGTCCAACTGCCGTGACAGGCATTTATCTGCAAGGAGAGAATTATGAGTAATATCCTAGAGCGATTGAAAGACATTGTGGGGGCGGAACACGTGGTGGAAAAACCTCAGTTTTCCAGCTCCACTATCGGTTTCAGAACATCGGGTCAAGATGTGAGCCCCGATTATTTGGTGCGTCCAAATACTTCTGATCAGGTGCAAGCAGTAGTTAAACTGGCAAATGAGACAGGAACACCCCTTATTCCTGTGAGTTCCAGAGCTCCTCATACGAAGGGGGGAACACGTCCAGATGTTCCCGGTACAGTCATTCTCGATCTCAGTAGAATGAATAAAATCTTGCGGGTTAATGCTTACCACAGACTTGTATTGGTTGAACCAGGAGTAACCTGGGAGGAACTTTCTCAAGAGCTGGCAAAACATGGGTTACGGATTACTCCTCCGTTATTACCACGGGAAGGCAAATCTGTTATAGCCACTCTTTTGGATCGAGAGCCACTGCTCACACCAAAATATCAGTGGAATATGAATGAACCTCTTCGTTCCATGGAAATAATTTTTGGAACTGGTGATCGAATTTATAGTGGTATGGGTGGGCATCGAGGCGACACAGATGAGGCATGGGAAAATGGTACTATTCCCGTTACTAACGCCGGTCCTCACCAGTTCGATTTCATGAAGATGGTTACTGCAACACAAGGAACTTTTGGTGTAGTAACATGGGCATCGATAAAAGTTGAGCTTGCAACTCAAGAAGAAAAACCGCTATTTGTAAGTGGTAAGAGCGTTGATGAGTTATCTGATTTTCTCTATTCCGTTTTGAAGTTCAGGTTTGGTGATGAAGTCTGTCTTTTTAATAATCGAGCACTTGAGACAATCTTGGTAGCTGATCCCTCTGATTTACCTTCATTACACGATAAGGTTTCTCAGTGGACTGCTTTTGTACAGGTAAAGTGGGGTGGTCTGAGACCAAAAGAGAAGGTTGCATCTCAAGAACAAGATATCCGCGATATTGCACAGGAAAATGGCTTAGTTCCAACCTATTCGATTGCAGGTCTGCCAGCTGCGGAAGTAACAAAAAGAATTCTTGCTCCAGGGAAAACTGATCCATGGGAGAGCAAGATTTCTGGATTTGCAAAAACAATCTTCTTTTTAAGTACCTTGGATAAAGTGTCTCAACAGCTTCGAAAAGCAGCGGAGGTGATGGAAAACCAGGGATATGCACTTTCTGATTGTCCCATCTACATACAGCCATTGCATCAGGGTACTGCCGTACACTGCCAGATAGTGTTACCAATAAAAGAGACGGATCTAGACTCTCCAAAACTGAAAGGTTTATATGATTCTTTAAGCAGAGAACTTGCTCAGGCCGGAGCGTTCTATTCAAGACCGTACGGAGTGTGGTCAGAAATCGCATTCGGTGGAAACACGCAGCATACCATCATGACCAGGAAGATGAAAGAAATTTTTGATCCTCGGAACATTATGAATCCAGGGAAACTGTGTTTCTAGCCAAAGGAAAAGGAGAATATCATGGAATTAAAAGATTTTACCAAAGAAATAGAACGCTGTAGTGCATGCTCCTACTGTAAGTGGATTCCGTTCGATCATGTGAAGAGTATTCGGTATGCAAAAAACTGTCCAAGTATTGACTATCATAATTTTAATAGCTATTCAGCACGTGGCAGATATCTGACAAGCAGATCAATTTTACGTGATCAAGTTGAGCTGACTGAGGAAGTAATGGATATTGCACATACATGTCTCTCCTGCGGAGCGTGTGATGTCTCATGTAAAATCAGCCGCTATAATCTGGAACCACTTGAGATGACCAGAGCTCTCAAAGCTGAGTTGGTGAACAAAGGTGTGTATCCAGAAGCACAGAAAGTACTCCTAGCCAACCTGAAAAAGGAACTTAATATTTTTGGTGAGAGCAGAAAGAAACGTGGAGATTGGGCTAGAGATCTGAAACTCAAAGATTTGAGCAAGGAAAAAGCACCGGTAGTATTTCATGCAGGCTGTAGCTACAGCTACGATGAAAAACTTTCTGGAACTGTGCGAACAGCAGTGAAAATTTTACAGAATGCTCAAGTGGATTTTGGTATTATGGCCGATTCTGAGATGTGTTGCGGCGCGAGAATCCATTCAATGGGACATGTGGGCGAATTTGAAAAACTTGCTAAGGCAAATATAAAAGCCTGGGAAAAAGCAGGGGTAACCACAATTGTAACTGCCTGTGCCGATGGATATCATGGCTTCAAACGCCTTTACCCTGAATTAGGAGCAAATTTTGAGGTGTACCACATTGTTGAATATATCGACATGCTTCTGAAAGAGGGTAAGTTGCAATTCACTAAAGAAGTTCCACTTACGGTTACCTATCATGACCCCTGTCACTTAGGTCGTCTAGGTGAACCCTACGAAGCTTGGGATGGTGAGGAAAAGAAGTTTAAAAATCAAATAGTCGTCCACTCTCCACGGAAACCTCGCTATAACGGTGTAAAGGGGATATATGACGAACCTCGAAATATTCTTGCAAGCATTCCAGGTGTAAAATTACAGGAAATGGAACGAATACGAGAGTTTAGCTATTGTTGTGGTGCTGGTGGTGGTGCGAAAGAGAGTTACCCAGAGTACTCACAGTGGGTAGCTAGAGAACGCTTACAAGAGGCAGCAGATACGGGAGCAGAAGTATTGGTTACCGCCTGTCCATGGTGCAAAACCAATTTCAGTGGATCGCAGGAAGAGCAGGACTCCATGCAGGTAATGGATATTCTCGATCTTGTACAGCAAGCACTTTAAACAGGGGGAAGTAAATGAGTTTAACAGATAAACAATATAAGGAATTACAATCCATAGTGGGAAAAAGAAATATTTCCCGTGACCCAGGTGTTCTCGATGGCTACCGTTATAATCTCTCTCACACAGCCATCCACCTTGGCCCGCACTTCGATGTGCTTACCCCTCGACCCGCAGCAGTATTGCTTCCGGGGAGCACCGAAGACGTCCAAGCAGTCGTAAAGTTTTGTAATAAACATAAGATTCGTTTCAAGCCTTCATCTACCTTCTGGTCAGCACAAGGGTACCCAAACGATAACGAAACCATAGTTTTAGATATGCGTAGAATGGATAGAATCCTTGAAATTGATGCAAAGAACATGATTGCAATAGTTGAACCGGGTGTTATTGGAGCAACCTTACAAGCAGAGACCATGAAGAAAGGGCTCAACTGTCACATTCAGGGTTCCGGATGTTCCTGTTCAATTCTTGCCGGTGCCACCGCCTGGCTCGGTTCTGGACCGGGAAACCTTTACGGAGGTTGGCAATATGAGAACCTACTGGGTGTTGAATGGGTGCTGCCTACCGGTGAAATTCTAAAGACCGGATCGCTTGGGAATGATGATTCAGCATGGTTCTGCGGAGAAGGTCCCGGGCCGAGTATGCGTGGTGTACTTCGTGGTATGTTCGGTACAAAAGGTTCTCTTGGAGTATTTACAAAATGTGCTGTGAAGCTGCATGCATGGCCTGGTCCACAGAGTCTTCCCGTGTATGGGAAAGCACCCGCATATACCACTAAATTGCCATCGAACTTTAGAGCCTATACATTAGGATTCCCCGATTGGAAAGCCTGGGCACAAACAGCTCACCTCATGTGGGACAATGGAATTGGATACACAGCCCACAGACAATTCAACTTCCTGGGAAGGGATCTGAAATGGGGTATGATTCAAATTCTTACAGACCCCGATAAAACTATCAGCGATCTTGAAGAGTTAATTCAGGAGCCTGGATTTAAAGAGGCGAATGATTCCATGAAGATTGATTTCCAACTCATTATTGCTGGAATGACGCAACGGGATTTTGATTGGCAGGAAGAGACGCTGAATGAAATACTCAAGATAACGGGAGGATATATTGTGGAGTGTATGGAAACTGATACATTGCGAAATTATACACTGCTGTACCTCCTGCGTCTTGGACATAAGGCACTTAACCTCGTGTATGGAGGTGGTTATGATGGAAACTTTGGTATGATTAACTCCATAGATTTTGGTGCTCAAAGGGCAGAAGCTGCTGGAGCGTTTAAACGAGAATGGGAGAAGAAAGGTCAAATTGTTGACGCAGGTGGTGACTGTATGATGGGTCCAATTGGAGGACAAGGAGGAGGCGGAACCGGTCTTTGGGAAAATTTCACCTGTTTCGATAGCGCCGACAGAGAATCTACCGAAGGTACACTGGCCTTCTTTGATGCATCCTTCGAGTACACAAAGGAAGAGGGCTGGAGCGGTTGTGGATTTGAAAAACTCAACGCTATGGCACGAGGGTACGATGGCTATGAAACACCACGGGAAATACGTGATGCCGGACATAGAAATGCTCCGCAGCCGGATGTATTCAGATTCCAGAATAAAGTTTACCAGTCGGTCAACCCTCTTGATTTAGGAGATACCTATTACGAGAGATTGGAAGACTGATTATTTTATGTAATCGATGTAAGAGGGTTCCATCCTACTCCAATAATTGGAGTACGAGCGGAATCCTCTTTTGTGTAAATTACACATGCTAGAAGTGAAGAAGGACATAATCAATCTGGAACAAGACCGATATCACTACGATAATAGAGTCCTTTGCATGCAATATTCTGGATTTGGGCATAACACGATGATCTTGCCTCCTTAATCGTCTCACCTGAAGCTACAACGATGAGTACTCGGCCTCCATTCGATAGGAATTGCTCACCCTGTTTCTGAACAGCCATGGAATACCAGGACTCTTGTTCTGTTAGGCGTATGGGTACTCCCTTTTTATAGGCACCCGGGTATCCTTCTGAAGCAAGACACACGCCGATGGCTGCTCCCTTTTTCCATTTCAGCTGATACGGTCTTTTCTCCATTGTTGCAAGAATTGCCTCAATCAGATCAGATTCCATCGCCTCAAGGAGCACTTCTGTCTCCGGATCGCCAAATCGAGTGTTGTATTCAATTACCTTTACACCTTGCTGAGTTTTTATGAGGCCAAAATAGATGATTCCGCAGAATTCTATACCTTCCTGTATAAGACCTTTGATGGTAGGAATTACTATTTCCTTCTCCACTGTGTGTAAATCGTCCTGCGTAACGTACTCAACGGGTGTGTATGCTCCCATTCCACCGGTATTGAGGCCTGCATCGTGGTCAAAGGCACGTTTATAGTCACGTGCCGGAATCATGAGATTATACTGATTTTGATTGACGAATGCGAGAAGTGAAAATTCTTTACCTTCTAGAAATTCCTCGAAAATAACTTTATTTGTAACAGCAAAGCTATCCTGTACAAACAGATCAGCCTCAATTCTATCTTCAGTAACTAATACTCCCTTTCCAAAAGCCAATCCATCCTGCTTAATTACGAGAGTTCCAGCTTGTTCCTCCATCCATGCCCAGGCTTCCGTGTAGTGGGTACAGGTTTTATATGCTGCACTCGGAATTGTGTGCCGCTGCATGAATTGTTTTGCGAAATCTTTGCTCGTTTCAAGTTGTGCCGCCTCTTGAGTCGGGCCAAAAACTTGTATAGTACTTTCCTTGAAATAGTCTACTATTCCGGACTCCAGATAGGATTCGTTCCCAATGATTGCAAGTCCTATTCCCATACTCTGCATGTAGTGTTCGAGTGCGGGAAATGTTCCATCCCACTCAGTGAACGTGAACAGCTGTGGGGTGATTTCCATACCTGTGTTGCCCGGAATTACATGAACCTCGTCTACCATGGATGATTGTAGGCTTTTAACCGCCAAAGCATGTTCTCGTCCACCTGTTCCGATTATTGCAACCTTCATTGTCCGTTCTCCTTTTTGCAAATCTCTCTGATAACTTGAGGATAGAGGGCATATTCAACTTCATGTACCAGCTGCTCTAATTCATCGAGATTATCACCTTCATATATAATAGGTGTTTGAGCGATTATTTCACCTTCGTCCATTCCTTCATTTACAAAATGGACACTTACTCCATAGATTTTCTTCCCATCAGACAATGCCTGCTGTATGGCATGTTTCCCTTTATAATTGGGGAGGAGAGAGGGATGTATGTTGATGATTCTTCCTGTGAACCGATTCACGAACCATGGACTGAATAAGCGCATATATCCTGCTAACACAATAAAATCAACTTTCCTGTTTTCTAAAATCGATGCAATATGCTCTTCCATACTCTGCTTGGATTGGAACTGGTTCCTCAAGCAAGTATATGCCTCAATGCCATAGCTCTGAGCTACTTCCAATGCAGGACATTGCGTGTCGGTAACAAGAAGAACAATCTGAATATCAGGAATTTTTTGCACAATGAGATTGTGAAAGTTTGTACCTTTTCCAGATGCAAATACTGCGATTCGCTTCATCTGATGCTCAATCCTTTTCGACTCGTAATTTGGCCAATAACACAAGCTTCCGGATAGAATCCATGAATGGTATGTAGAGAACGTTCAACATCATGATTCTGAACAACAACAACATATCCTATACCCATATTAAACACGTGATACATCTCATCAAGAGTAAGTTCTCCCTGCTGCCTGAGAAATTCGAAAATAGGTGGAACCTGAACTGCTTCTAGATTCAGTTCAATACCGAGTGATGAACCCTGGAGCATTCTTGGAAGGTTTTCATACAATCCTCCACCTGTAATATGAGACATACCATGAATGGTGACTACACGTTTAAGTGCTGCAATTACATCAACATAAATCCGAGTAGGTTCAAGTAAATAGTCTTGTAGCGTGGTATGTTCAAACGGTTGAGAAATATCAATAGAAGCATCACGTAAAATCTTCCTGACAAGAGAGTAACCGTTAGAGTGAATTCCTGAGGAGGGGATGCCGATAATCACATCTCCAGATTCGCAGGCGGCACCGGTTATCTGTTCACTTTGCTCTACCACTCCCACTGCAAATCCGGCAAGATCGAAATGTCCTGGCAGATACATGCCAGGCATCTCTGCAGTCTCTCCTCCAATGAGAGAGAGAGCCCAGAAGGCACCCAGTGGTAATTCCCGATACAATCTGTTGGATTTCATCTGGTGAATTCTTTCCAACGGCAATGTAATCCAGAAAGAACAACGGATCGGCACCTGAGGTGATAATATCATTCACACACATTGCTACAAGATCTATGCCGACACTATCAATTTTTCCCTGTTGAATAGCCAATAGAAGTTTTGTTCCAACACCATCAGTTCCAGAGACGAGAACCGGTTCTTTATATGCATACTTATATAGGTTGAATAATCCGCCAAATCCTCCGATATCACCATTAAACCCCAGACTTTTTGTTGACGCAATGTGATCTCTGATTTTCTCAATACTAGCGTAGCCCTGTTCCAAGCTGACTCCAGCTTCTTCATACTTCTTAGACATATTGTTCCTTTAACCTTTGGCTGAAGCCTCTTCCAATCGGGTAAATATCTCCGTTATATAATTCCCGGTGAAACACCCAGTACATAACTGTTGGTGAGGAGAACAATCCCGAAGTGTCTGTAAGCTCATAAACTCAAGTGAATCGACCCCATAATAGTCGCGCAACCCCTCTTTGGAGGTATGTGCCATAACCAACTCCGAATATTTTGAAATGTCGACACCGTAAAAACATGGGTGTGTAATTTGGGGAGATGCGATACGGACATGGATTTCTAATGCTCCGGCTTGCTTCAATAATTGTGTAATATGAAGCAGTGTTGTTCCGCGAACAATGGAATCATCAATTAATACCAGTCGTTTACCTTGGACAATTCGCCTGATTGCTGCAAGCTTTAACAGCACAGCACGGTCGCGTAATTGTTTTGACGGCTCAATAAAAGTTCTTCCGATATACTTGTTCTTAATGAGACCAACTTCGTATGGAATGCCTGACTCTTCTGCGTATCCTATGGCTGCACTCAGGGAAGAGTCGGGAATACCGATTACAATATCTGCCGAGGCCGGGTGCTCTTTGGCCAGACGCTTTCCGCTGAGTTTACGAAATTCATGGGCGTTCACTCCGCTGATATCGCTATCGGGTCGGGCAAAGTAGATGTATTCCATGGTGCAGAGAGCTTCTGTGGATTCGGTTGCATAGAATTCAGAAGACAGACCATCTTCACAAACACGTACAATTTCACCCGGTTTTACGTCCCGTACAAATGTAGCTCCTACTGCATCTATAGCTGAAGTCTCGGAAGCTACTATATACGATTCATTAAGTTTCCCGATTGAAAGAGGCCGGAATCCATTTTTATCACGAACAGCATACAGTTCATCATTAACCAGGATAATAAATGCGAAGGCACCGACCAACCGAGGTAATGCCTTCTTTAGTGCGAGTACCGGATTCTGATATACCTCCTTGTTCATCATATGTGCAATGAGTTCGGAATCAGAAACGGAATGGAAAATCGAACCGTTTTCTTCCAGTTCGTGTTTCAGTTCCTTATAGTTAACGATATTTCCATTGTGGCAGAGCCCGAAGGTCTTGTTTTGATAATTAAAAATGAACGGCTGGATATTGTGGGTATGAGTTCCCCCGGTTACCGAATATCGTACATGACCTATGGCGTGAGAACCGGTAAGGTTCTGAAGGATATGATCGGTGAAAACTTGGTGAACAAGCCCTGGACCTTTATGTATATCGTATAATCCTTTTTCACCGGCCATAATGCCACATGCTTCTTGTCCACGATGTTGTAACGCGTGTAATCCATAGAAAGCCATATTGGAGGCATCGTGGTGGTTGAATACACCAAAGACGCCACATTCTTCTCGCATACCTGTGTGCTTCATGCTAGATACTTCCTTGTAACAATGTGTAAATTGTTTCGTAACCTGCCATAAGATCCCCAGAATCTTCCCGGAAACGATCTTTGTCAAAACTTTCCTGATTAGTGTTCCAGAATCGGCATGTATCCGGACTTATCTCATCTACCAATAACACTCTTGCGTCCTCTGTGCGTCCAAATTCCAATTTGAAATCGACGAGTGTCATACCTACATGAGCGAATCTTTCTGTAAGAAGTGTGTTTATCTGCAATGCTTCGTTGCGGATGAAGAGGAGATCTTTGTGCGTTGCAATATTGAGTGCAACTGCATGATCATCGTTTATGAGAGGATCGCCCAGAGCATCATTCTTATAGCTGAATTCTACGATTGGGGCTGCAAATTTTTCTCCCCGTTTCATTCCCAGTCTTTTCACCATTGATCCAGCTGCGTAGTTTCTTACAATAACTTCGAGAGCTATGACCTGGGTCTTTACACATCTGATATCTCGTTCATTAATCTGCTCTATGAGATGATTCTTAACACCATGTTGTGCGAGATAGGTGAAAAGGATGGTCGATATCTGATTGTTCAGTATGCCTTTCCCCTTTATTGAAGCCTTCTTTGCTCCGTTTCCTGCAGTTGCATCATCTTTAAAATGGATGATTACCTCACCTGGGTTTCCTTCATATACAATTTTTGCTTTTCCTTCGTACAATTGTTTCATAGTTCATGCACCTCCTTTTGTAAAAAACTGAATTCCACTCATAAAGATATCCTGGCGTTTGCATCCCGGTACATTTAGGAACAGATCTTCACGAATCCGTTCGTTGTGTGCCATTTTTCCGAGAATATTTCCTTGAGGTGATACGATTCCCTCAATATTCATTACAGATCCATTCGGGTTATCCACATATGTTGTTGCGATAAGGTCATGCTGCACTAGGAATCTCAGTTGTGATTCATTTGCGACAAATTTACCCTCTGAATGAGAGATGGGTAGTGTGTAGATTATTTCGGAGTCCAAATCCTGAAGCCAGGGAGATCGGAGAGAGTGGATGCGTGTATTGACCAGCTTGGCGATATGTCGATAGGAATCATTGAAGAATAGCGTTGGGTCGTCCTCATTTCGGTCATGGATGACTCCATAGGGAAGCAAACCCGATTTTATAAGTCCTTGGAATCCGTTGCATATTCCGAGAATAAGATGGTCTTTACTCACAAAATCATCGACCGCTGCACGAATTTTTTTATTCTTCAAGAAAGCTGTAATGAACTTTCCGCTTCCATCGGGTTCATCGGAGTAACTGAACCCGCCTGGCAATACGAGAATATGTGATTGTGATAATTCATGAATAAAGCGTACAACACTCTGCTCAAATAGCGTATGAGAGGTGTCATTAACTACGAATACGTGAGTTTCTCCACCAGCTCGAGTAAAATTCATTTCCATATCGAGCTCTGAATTTGTTCCACTGAAAGTGAGAATAAGTACTTTTGGTTTAGCTATTGCTGTGTGGTAGTATCTTTTGGAATATTTCTTCGCTGGAGGAGGAGACGTTTGAGCAATTGGTTTTGCCATAGGGTAAATGCTCTCCAATCCGTTCAGGTGCTTGCGCTTACTGTGTGGATTAAACGAAGCGGTGGTTCTTCCTATAGGCTCAAGATTAGCCAATCTTCTGGAAGTGGTGAATACAAATCCTCCAGGATTTGATTTGGAAGAGACCTCTGAACAATCGTATCCGATTTCGTTACCAAAACTCATCAGGTCAAGTGTATGCTTGAGACCCTCATCGAGCGTGGAAATTGATGTTATATCAGCACGATACTGTTCAATAATCTCGATATGCCTCTTGAAACACTCAATATCGGGTATACCTTCCTGTGTTTTCTGCTCTAACACATAGATATTTTCATCTGCTGCCTTAAATGCACGCGAGCGGAGTCTCTCAATGGATACTTCACCAAATGCAAAACTAACGAGTGTGGGAATAACATCTAGGTTTTCGTACGAACCAGACATAGAATCCTTTCCCCCAATCGATGCGAGGGTAAGGGCATCACACATTTCAAAAGCTCCAAGCAGTGCTTGCAGAACGAGTCCCCACCGCTCTGGATGATTCCCTAATTTTGGAAAATATTCCTGGAAGCTTAGGTAGGTATCTTCAAGTCGAGCTCCTGTTGCAATGTGCTTCGCAACCGAAGAGAGCACTGCATACATACCCATGAGGTATGGTGATTGCTCAGAAATTACTGGATCAAACCCATAACTCACCACAGAAGCCTTATTGGATGAAGCATGAAGTGGAAATCGCTGGACAGAGCTGAGTTCAGGTGTAGATTGTGTGTTGCCTCCATAAGGAGAAAATAGGGTAGAGTTGCCAACCGATGAGTCAAAAATTTCACCTAAACCTTTCTGTGAAAACCTGTTGAGCTGTATGTAGTGGTCTCGGTTATATGAAAGAACTTTCAAATCATCTACTACAATATTCTGTGTGGGAAGCGAACCATTAGTGTCGAGAAAGGAACGATCCAGATTGACAACGATATGTCCATTATGTTTCATGACAAGTCGCGGTTCTTTAGTAATGAGTGCAACTTTGGAAGCTTCAACATTTTCATTTTTTGCATAGATGAGGAGCTGCTCAAGATCTGCTTCCGCTATTACCACTGCCATACGTTCTTGGCTTTCAGAGATAGCTATTTCAGATGCATTCATTCCCTGTGCTTTAAGTGGAATCGCATCGAGATCAATACTGATTCCTGGTGCCAGTTCTCCTATAGCAACACTCACACCACCTGCTCCAAAATCGTTTGATCTTTTTATCATTGATGTAACTTCAGGTATTCTAAAGAGTCTTTGTAACTTGCGTTCTTCGAGAGGATTTCCCTTCTGAATTTGTGCATAGGAGGTGTCTAATGATTGTGAAGTGTGTGACACCGAGGAACCGCTTGCTCCACCAATACCATCCTTTCCTGTTCTACCTCCAAGTAGAACAACGATATCTCCAGGAATAGGATTAGCACGTAATACTTCATCCTTTTTGGTAATTCCGACTACCGCTCCGAGTTCAAAATGTTTTGCGACATAGGATGGATGATACATTTCTCTTACCAGAGTAGTCGCCAAACCAATCTGGTTTCCGTACGACGAAAAGCCTCGGGCTGCTTCACGCACGATTGTTGACTGTGGTAATTTATTATGTAGTGTTTGTGAAATATCTGTGGTTGGATCTGCTGCTCCACTGATGCGTATCCCTTGGTACACAAAGCTTCGTCCACTTAATGGATCTCGGATTGCTCCTCCCAGACAGGTCTGAGCTCCACCGAATGGTTCAATTTCGGTAGGATGGTTGTGCGTCTCATTTTTGAACATGAGGAGATACTCACCATGTTCGTCTGTTACATAGATACTGCAGGCATTCACCTCTTCGGAGTTCTCAACGCGACTTAGCTTCCCCTTTTCCTTCAGATAGCGCTGAGAATGGGTTGCTAAATCCATCAGTGAAATTTCACCAGAACGGCCGATTTCCGTCCGCTGGTTGCAATATTTATTAAAACTGGCCTCTATGGCCTCCTTATAGGTTCCCTCATAGGTAACGGTTCCAATAGGGGTGATAAAGGTTGTGTGTCTGCAATGATCTGACCAGTAGGTATCAAATACTAACAACTCGGTTTCTGTTGCTGTTTTTTTTGTCTTCTTGTAATAATCTTGGATGTACAAACAGGTCTCTATGCTCATGGCAAGACCGAGCTCGTCTTTCAACTTCATGAGCTGTGTAGGGTTCATAGACGTAAATTCGGAGAGACTTTTCATATGTTTCTGTGCTGGAGGAGTGGACTTTTCGTAGGATAATGATCGCTCACGGGTGTCTGCGGGATTAATAACATAAGATTTGATTTTCTCTCTATCGCACTCAGGTAGTATTGAGTCAAATACGAGTACGGTGCTGGAATGTACCGAAAAATCACTTCCCCGTTCAAGAACCAGACTACCAGCCTGGTGAGCATAGTAAGCTCTCTGATCGAAATGTCCAGCGAGTAGGGTGTAGGCAATTACTGAACAATCTGAGGTTTCCAATGTATTGAACATTTCGTCAGTAACCTTATCTCCTAATACTTCTTGCTGAAAATAGACGAGATCAGATGAATCGAGGCCTTCTACTTCATATAATGCGTAGATTACACAAGTTGTCTGAATGTGAAGATCTTTTTCAATTTGTTGGGATAATACTCTGCTGGCTACGTCAAAGGCCTGTTTTTTTCGAATAAACACCTGGTGTCCGATCATCTATTTCTTACCTCTTTTAGTCGTTCAATATCTGATAATTTGCCGTTGATATGCCCGACTTTTCTATTCTTCACTGTGCTGTTTTTTCCATAGTCATAAAATGTTCCCGGGAAATGATTCATCGTTACTGATTCATAGTGCTGGCCTAAGACATTGACCATACACCACGTAGTATCAACAATAATTTTGGGAAAATTCATGCCAAGAAGACTGTAGATATGTAGGTCAAACTGACTCACGTTAGCCGCATCGAGTGTGATATGGCCTGAATTGTGGACTCTTGGAGCAACTTCATTTACATACAGATTTTGTCCACTGAGGAAAAATTCCACGGTGAGTACCCCATAATAGTCGAGTGTTCTGATTATTGCCTGTGCTTTCTCAATCATCTGACTTTCAAGTTCCTGTGAAACTGAAGCGAACCAGGTTGTATCGAGGATATGATTGCGATGCACATTCTCAAATATTGGGAAATGGGCAATTTCTCCATGAATATTTCGTGCAATGATCAAGGAGTACTCGGTAATACCGGGAAGATATTGTTCAGCTATCATTCCCTTTTCAGCGTACTTCAAGTCTTGTGTCCCATGTACTATATGCTGCCCTTTTCCGTCGTAACCAAACTGAGCAGTTTTCACGATATACGGGTAATCAAATGAAAAATCACTCGTTACTTCGGTATAGGGAACAGTTGGAATTCCCGGTAGAGAATTAATGAATTTTTTCTCACTCAGTCGATTCTGCAGGGTACGCAAAGCTCGTGTGCCCTGAGGAACATTGGGAAGTATTTCAACAACAGATGGTGAAATGTTTTCAAATTCATAGGTAATCACGTCAAGATCTTTGGCAAACTGCTGTATTGCATGGACATCATCAAAATCGCCACAATGGAACGAATGACTTTCTGTACGTGCACAGGCTTCTGGTAATCTATCGTATATGGATATTTCAACAGGAAAGGGGAGTCTTTCGGCTGCACGGGCAAGCATGAGTCCTAATTGACCCCCACCAAGTATGCCGATTTTAGTTTTCCTGCTCACCGAGGCCTTCCTTTAGAACCTGTGCAGCTGCTAATTGCCGTTGTGCCTCTAATAGCTCTCCTAGTTTTTTATCTGAGAGTGCCAAAATACGAAGAGCATACAGTGCAGCGTTGCTGCTGCCTGAAGTGCCAATACTCATGGTACCCACCGGAACTCCCTGCGGCATTTGAACGATTGACAACAGTGAATCAATTCCATTTAGTACACTGCTTTTCATGGGAACACCAATCACCGGTAATGTAGTAAGACTAGCCACCATTCCGGGTAAGTGTGCGGCTCCACCTGCTCCTGCGATGATGACAGCATATCCGCGGGCTTTTGCATTTTTTGCGAATTCCACCATGTGTTCGGGAGTCCGATGAGCTGAAACAACCTGTACATCGACTTCCACTGAAAATGATTGAAGGATTTCTACAGCCTCTTTCATCTGTGGATAATCCGATTTTGAACCCATAATTACTGCAACTTTCATACATAACTCCTCGTTCAATAAAAACTATGTTCCTTAAGAATCACATCGTGTGCTGCCCCCTCTTTGAGACTCATTTCGGACACCACCGTGATGATTGCCTGTTCTTGAAATTCTTTAATAGTTAAGGATCCCGAGTTGATCATTGAAGCTTTGATTTTTGCGAGGGAAATTAGGAGGTTGTCTTTCAGTGGACCAGCATACGGTACGTAGGAATCAACACCTTCTTCAAAATGCATGGGTTTGTTGTCGAGGGTATCGTATCGTGCCCAATTTTTTGCACGATTCGAGCCTTCACCCCAATATTCCTTCATATAGTTCCCGTTATATTTGTATTTTTGTCCTGGAGCTTCTTCAAACCGGGCAAAATACCTTCCGAGCATTACAAAGTCAGCACCCATCGCCAGAGCAAGTGCAACATGATAATCCTGTACGATTCCACCGTCTGATGCCAGGGGAATGTATATGCCTGTTTCTTCATAGTATTGATTTCGTGCTTTAGCTACCTCAAGAACTGCGGTAGCTTGTCCACGCCCAATTCCCTTTTGTTCTCGTGTTATGCAGATAGAGCCTCCACCAACACCAATCTTTATAAAATCTGCTCCTGCTTCGGCAAGGAAATGAAATGCTTCAGCATCTACAACGTTACCAGCACCGATTTTTACCTTTTCTCCGTACTGGTTACGTACAAAGGCAATGACATCCTTCTGATACTCACTGAAGCCATCAGAGGAATCTATGCAGAGAATGTCAGCTCCGCTTTCAAGTAGGGCGGGGATTCTTTCTTTATAATCGTGAGTATTGACTCCTGCACCTACCATGTAAGACTTTTTCTGATCTAACAGTGCCTCGGGATTTTCTTCATCTGAGTCGTAATCTTTTCTAAAGACAAGTGAGACCAATCGGTTTTCACGAACTATAGGAAGCACACTCAATTTATGTTCCCAGAGCATATCATAAGCTGAATCCAGCGATATTCCGTCTTGACCACAGATAAGTTTATCATACGGAGTCATAAAGTCGGTAACCGGAGTTTCAACACTCATCTGTGGTACCCGCCAATCTCTCGAGGTGATGATTCCCTTCAACTCTCCATGAGGGCTCCCGTCTGATGTTATGGTGATAGTTGAATGGTCTGTTTCCTCTTTAATTTTGATTACATCTTTTAGAAGTGCTTTTGTTGTAAGGTTATATCTACTTTCCACAAAACCAAGCTTGAACTGCTTCACTCTCTGAATCATTTCTGACTGAGATTGAATTGACTGAGAAGCATAAATAAATGAGAGCCCACCTTGAAGGGCTAGGGCAATTGCGAGTTTATCGTCGCTCACTGCCTGCATAATTGCGGAAGTAAAGGGGATATTCAGTGTCAGTGCAGGTTTTTCTCCCTTCTTAAACTTGGTGATTGGTGTAGTGAGATTTACTTTTTCATGGGTATGCGACCGCTTCGTCAATCTGGGGATGAGTAGATATTCATTAAATGTCCGCGATACCTCTTCAAAGATTTTTGCCATTTTTTCCTCCGAAAATAAAAAAAGTAGACTTTTCACAAGTCTACTTTTCCATCAACAAACAATACTCAACTAAAATCGAAATGAGTGTTGTGTTGTATCATAGTCCCCATGTTTACGGTTGGGGGTAGAAACTTGCTAACCATATCTTAGCGATTATACGATACGCTTTTTCTGTACTGTTATAGACTAGGCAATTCAACCCAGTCCATTATGAATATGCATAGTAATCAACGTCTGTTTCCTACAATGCCTCCTAGGTATTGCAATCTATGAAAACAAAAAAAGCAACCAGTTTGCGCAGGTCAAACCAGTTGCCATTTGGGCGGAATCCAAGTAGAAGCACCAACTTCTACTGCCACACAATCGTATGTGTTCAAAATAATATATCTCCCGCACATGCTTTCATGTGAACTACCATAGTCGAAGGACCATTTTTGTGTCAACCACTCTAACCATAAAGGTTCATACCAAAGTATGATTCGGATAGTTTTTCTTTTTTCAGCAAGTTATCAGATTGCTTGTACATGATAACGGTTTTATCATGCTGTTGTGATTAGGTCCGATCCTTACTATGAAGAGAGGATTTCCATGAAACGTATAATCGTATTGATCACTGTGTTGTTTGTGATACTACTCCAATCGTGTACCAGTATTTCAGACATGGAATTAGATGAATGTAAGAGAGAGCAGACTGAGACAATCCAGGCGGGTTCAGTAGGGCATGGTTTCATAGTATTGCCACATGGTAGATTGATAGATGACCCAAAGTTTGTTATTTCAGGTTCTGCATCACTTCTTGCTGAGAATTTTGATCTAGATTCGATGTATAACCAATATTTGATACTTGACCCCCAAATATTCCGATTCGATCCGCAAGGAGTCTACACAATAAAATTTGACTATCGTATCCTTTCAGTCTCCCCTGAAGGTGATAGTAATTTTGAAACCGTTATGTTCTCATCTCTAGGGGGAGCAGAAGAAAAATGGATTTCTTCACTAAATCTTACGAGTCCTGTGGATACTCGAGAAACTGCAGAATTCACCTTTCATTTGCTCGAATTTCCTGATTATGAGTTATCTTGGAATGTCACTAGGACCGGCAGCATAGTGATTGATAACATTGAAGTGTACAACTCACATGGAATTCTCGTCGCATATGAAAACTTTGAGAGCCCTACAGTACAAACTGCACAAGTGTTTCTTCCTACTGCACGTGTAGGGCAACCCTATTTTTGCATCCCTGCGGTATATGGCACAGGCATGAAACCTATAAAAGTGTTACCTACAGGGGCAAACTTACCACCAGGCCTCAGTGTAAATGCTGAAGGACAGGTTGAGGGGATTCCTCAACAGGAAGGTGATTATACAGTAAGTCTTATCTACTCAGATTCCGTGGGGACTCTTTCTCATTTAGCTTATAACCTTTCCGTAGTTCCTGAGAATGAAATCTCTGAGTACAGAGTAGTGGGCAGAAAAACAAATCTTCCAAATCAAATAGCGTATTCTTATGAGCCGTATTATGAGCCTTTTCGGAATCCTCTTAAAGGGATTCGTGACGATGCCAGCTCCGTAAAAAATCATCCGTGGTCTACGCTCGGGCGACAGTACATAGAATGGAATACGATTGAGCGTGATTCATGTGATACGGTAGAACACATAAAACAAGTCACGGATGAAGTTGCTGCTGGTGTGAATCTCTATAATGTGAAAATTATTCCACGTGTGTATCTACGTTGGCCGCCTGATGGTAACTATTGGCCTAAGGATCTGAAAAGCGGAGATTACTATAGTAAAGAATTCAAGGAGCGATTATTCAAGCTTATTCAGAAAATGGGTGAAGCCTGGGACGAAGACCCTAGAGTTGCATACATTGAGATGGGTCTTATTGGAGATTGGGGTGAACATCACGATCCAGGATTTGGGAATTTAGGTTTTGAAGAGGCCCATCCTGTTCCCTATGAAGATGAATTTGCTCAGGCTTTTTATGAGGCATTTCCCCATAAACATGTGATGCATCGGTATCCTCGTGACTTTAAGGGATATCCTTTCGGACTCCATTGGGATACCTTTGGTGGATATGACAATGGGTATTATGCCACCGATTCAGACGCCATGACTCAAGAGTTATTAAAACCTGAACATGTAAACGCTTGGAAGATTGCACCAAGGGGAGGAGAGATAGATCCAACGTTTTTGGGATATCCAAGTTGGGACTCAGAATCTTTTTACTTATTGATAAAAGAACACGATCAGCGATTGATTTCTTTGATTAAAGAACTCCATTGGAATCATTTAGCATTTTTGAATGATTTTCCAGAGGAAAATAGTGAAGTGTGGGAAAAAGCAGCAGCGATTCATAATGAACTGGGCTATACATTTGTAATTGATGAGGCGAAAATCTCTTCATATCTCTGGCAATCAGAGTTCACCATTTCAATTAACCTAAGTAATACTGGATCTTCTCCATTTTACTATGACTGGCCTTTACAGATAGTGTTGCTGGATCCAGACACTCACAGGGTGCTGTGGAAGTCATTATGGGAGGGTGTGGATATCTGTTCTTGGCTGCCCAATGAAACATATACATATGAGCAGACTTTCGAGGTGCCTTGGCTACCCGACGGAGAATATCTCGTAGCACTGGCTATCCTTGATCCCTCGGGAATGACTCCAGCTGTGAGATTTGCCAATAAGAATTATTTTAACGGTGGGTATACGCCATTAGGACGTATTGGGATAGGGAGGTCTCTTGAAGATTATTCTTTTAATGGCTTTGATGACCTTGCTGGAGATAGATCACTCTATTATCTTCCTTCTACTGATTAAAGAGGTAGTTACATAGCTTCATAGTTTAAACAATATGTTGCACCATACTTCTCAGAAAACCTAATTGATTTTTCTACCCAGCAGGTAAAAGAGTAGGTGCAACAGAGATGATGTTTATCGCAACTCTCGTTTCATCTTTTCAAATAAAGCCTCGTCAATCTCACCGTTGGCGTATCGTTTTTTCAGTATAGTAAGTGCTTCATGATTGTTGCTTCCTTCATGCGATCGTTTTGCGAGATTGATTGCCAAGAGCACAATGATAGTAATCCCTATGAGAATCAATCCAATCATCAGCCCTCGTGACCACCAATCAGTTCCTAAAAATCCACAACCTCGAAAACCAACCCTTCCCATAGTGCCATATCCATAAAAATTACCTAACATAGTAAGCCTCCTGAGTTATTGTTCAAGTTTATCTTTCATGCGGATGAATTCTTCGTGCGTAATTGAGCCTTCTGCATATCGCTTTTTAAGGACTTCGATAGCTTCATTATGCTCTTTACGAGATGTGTAGTCTCTTTTTCCAAACATATCTGTTTTAATCAACACATAGATTAGGACGAAAATTCCTATGATTCCAAATAGCATCATATTTGCCTCCCTCACCCCCGTGGGGGTGTATACTGAGTTTGTGTAATTCCTCAACGTTTGCATAGAGCAAATGAGCAATCTTTACCTAATCTTTACATTTCATACTATTTCACTATGGTTAAATGAGTGCACAAAAAGCATTGACTCGAAAAATTCCCTTATATGCCATACAATCGGAAGTATGATTCATGTTTGACTGGCGACTATAAAGTGCGTGATATTCGATTTATAGCTAAACATCGCGGAGGTTCTTTGGAATTGGAAGACCATAGAGCTCTCATGAGGTGGGCACTTGCCTGTGTTGAACATGTCCTTCCTCTAGCTCCTCTGCCTTTAGAACTTTCGTTGTATAATGCACTGGAGATTGGGCACAAATGGATTGAGGGGAATGCCACAACAGGAGAAGCTATGAAAACATCGAGAGAAGTTCATGCCCTCGCGAGGACTCTACACATTCCTGTAATGAAACTTATCGCTCGAGCTATCGGGCAGGCAGTGGCAACGGCTCATATGGCAGATCACTGTGTCGGTTCTGCATGGTATGCCCGAAAAATTAGAGTGGCTGTTGGAGAGACTGCACAAAATGAACGAAAATGGCAGGAACAGCAACTTGAAAAGCTTCCAGGACATATTGAGCTTCTCGTTAAAGAATATCCAAAGTTCTTAGCAAAACCGTAACTGCTTGATCCTTGACTTTGGTGACTTTGTCACATCCTGACACGATGCAATCTGTATAATCTATAGCGAAATAAATATTTTCTTTACATAGAAATATGCATACTTTACACTAAAATAGACTTGTCCATTGGGTAGAATACATTCAGAGATCAGCCTTGACCGATTCTATTCCATCTACTAAGTTCAGGCAGATATGTTTTCAAGGAGTCAACTATAAACAATGAAAGACTACGATAATGTTTTTCTCAGCTTAGATAGAGTATGTTTCATCCTTGGTCAACAGGGCATGGAGCGTCCTGACGAGCTTGTTCATAGTTGCCACCATAGCCTTCCTATGAGGAAATCCTTCCTCCCGTTTCTTGTGGTAGTACGCATGGAAGACAATATTGTGTCGCATGCAGCTGTCAGCCATCAGATACAGGTACTTGCGCAGCAATGGATTTCCCCGCTTGGATATCTTCAAGGCCTTGCTGGTGTTTCCCGACTCGTAGATACCTGGATCAGTGCCGGCAAACGCGATGAGCTTCTGGTAGGTGGCGAACTGGGTGATGTCGGGGATTTCGGAAAGGAAATGAGACGCAGTCACTTCGCCGATACCGGGAATGGAGGTGAGAATCTCCATCTGACGATGATGCAGGGTCTGCTCGAGCTCCACCAGAGCCTTAGTGAGCTCCTCGTCTCGCTCTTGGCATGCGAGCACTGCCTTGGCACTGTCGCGAACCATGGCGGCACGGTAACTGACCCCGATAGAGATACGGGCGAGTTCCTGGATTTTCTGGACGGTAACCACGTCACTCTTTCGTCCTTTTTGTACATCCAGAGCTTGTTGCAATTGTTCTTCAGTGGCAGCAAGCACGTCCTTGGCACAACCGTAGATACTCAGGAATTCCAGCAGGGTCTTGATGAAGACGTTGAAGCGCAACAGCTCAGGGAATGCCACCGACAGGTCGCTCTTGAGGATGGTCTTGGCCTTGGCAAGGTCCTCGGCGTTGCGGGCCCTGCGTCTGGCGAGCATCTTGCTTTCGCTGTCGAGTTGCATCCTCTCCTCCTCCAATGCGCTCATATGAGATTGCGCATACTGGGCGATGGTAACCGCATCGAGAGCATCGGTCTTGGTCCTTCTGAGCGTTTGCCCATCGTGAAATTGCTTGATGAGCAACGGATTAATGATACGAACTTTCCTGCCGTGGTTCAAGAGAAAGTGGTAGAGCGGCAGGTGATAGCCTCCAGTGGATTCCATCACGAACAGCGATGCATCGCTTACCTGCTCGGAGGCGATGAAGGAAGAGAATCCGTCGTGGTCGAAGGTAAGCGAACCCTGGCTTCGGATCCCCTGGGTTCCCAGAACGCAGAATGTGGCAGCCTTGCTGGCGATATCCAATGCAACGATGGACATAAGAAAACCTCCTGTGGGTTAGAAAGTGGATCCCGTTTTCCAGTCTCCCGTTTGAAAGAGGCTCGATGGCCTAATCAACCAATAGGGAAATTCGGGACCGAGGACAGACTCCTT
>Ga0334901_1000466_pt1 | contig 55671 bp, 53 predicted proteins | sample GraSluR3_MG_3_FD_207216 | JGI IMG/M metagenome (GOLD analysis project Ga0334901, IMG submission 207216) | Sludge microbial communities from methane-producing bioreactor in Wageningen University, Netherlands - Granular Sludge_15_08-R3 | ecosystem: Engineered > Bioreactor > Anaerobic >...
GGCCTAACTTTTTGGGCGTTCGGTCTAACTCCTTCTCTTCGGTTGAAATTTCCAGAAATTCGGTTCATCTTTTCGTTCGTTAGGTTGAACTTTAGCTGATTTAAATCAGCCCTTGCTGCACATCTTCTGTCTACTGCGAACTAAAAAGATAACAAATCGTTTCCCAGTAATTCTTAATTAATGAACCATAGATTATGATCGGGACACTGTGTAAAATTTCAGCCAAAAAAAGCGGATAGGTTCGCCTATCCGCTCAGCTTGCATCGTTTTTATCCGCGAACCTGTGAACAGTTCGCTTCGATTTCTTCCCACTTCATGTACTTGCGATCAATGTCTTCTTCAATCAGCTGACTGCCGATTTGTACCTCGATCAATTCGAGTGCATCATCAGCTTTAATTGCATGAAGCGTTTCGGCTGTAACGATGACCACATCGCCAGGCTTGATCGAACGGATCACGCCGTTTTCCGCATAGCGGCCATTGCCCTTGACAATTGTCCATACTTCCTTGCGCATATGATGACAATGATAGCTGAGATTGGCACCGGCTTTAATCACGATCTTTTTTGTTAGTACTTCTTCATTATTAACCGAGTACCGTGAATAATCGAGAACACGATAGGAACCCCATTGGCGTTCTTCATACATCGGGCGCTGGTCAAAGCCCTTCATTACTTCTTTTATGCGCGGACTCTGTTCTTTATCCGAAACAAGAATACCGTCCGGGCTGACTGCAACAATCGCATTTGAAACGCCGATTACCGTCACCGGCAGATCAAGTTCGTTAATCAGATTCGTGTTTGCCGAATCATCGCTGATAATTCCTTTGCCGATCTGTTTTGTTGCCATTTCTTCAGTCAGGGTGTTCCAAGTACCAAGGTCTTTCCAGAACCCTTCATAAGGCAGCGCAACAATGTTTTTTGCCTTTTCAACAACTGCGTAGTCAAAGCTGATTTTCGGCAGCTTGGCAAATTGTTGTGAAAGCTCCTCATAGTTAAGCGGCAGGCCCAGCGATTCCAAAATGGAAATGACATAGTTCAGACGGAATGCAAATACACCGCAGTTCCAAAGAGCGGAATCTTTAATCAGCGTTTCCGCCAGTTCTGTAGTTGGTTTTTCAGTGAAATGATCCACTTTAATAAATGATTTATTTTCGCCTTTAACAGGAACAATATAACCATATTTTTCCGAAGGGTAGGTTGGTTTGACACCCATAAGTGCCAAATCTGCCTTCGTTTCATCGAGTAAATTCTCTAAGTCAAGGATTCGTTTAAAAAATGCGGTATCGACATAAGGATCGACCGGCAGTACAGCAACCGCATCGTCAAGAGAAGCGTCCGTCATGGTATATAAATAGGAAGCTGCAAGTGCGATTGCCGGAAAGGTATCACGACGTTCCGGTTCAACGATTAAAGGCACATCCTTACCAAGCTGGTTTTCAAGCATCTCCACTTGGCCCTTTCCCGTCGCAATCACTGTTGATTTTCCAAGTCCCACTTCGTTCAACTGGCCGAATACCCGCTGAACCATTGAAGACAGCTTCTTATCTTGGTCTTCAAGCACTCTCAGAAATTGTTTGGATCGTGCATCATTAGACAATGGCCATAATCGTTTTCCTGACCCGCCTGATAGCAAAACTAATCGCATGTTAACTCTCTCCTCATGATCTTTTATTACATAGACTGAGTCGCGATCAAATTCTATGTAATTAGCTCTTTATATTTTTATCTGAACCTTGTTTTGCAATGAAAAAATAACGTTGACTGATTCTATTATGCCACTAAAAGGAAATAACGATCAATACTCATCGGCCAAATCACCTATTTGGATACCATGCGCATTCGATTGGCAAGATAATTTCCGGTAAGACTTTCCGAAATCTTCGCAACCTGCTCAGGAGTACCTTCGGCAACAACTTTCCCTCCGGACGGGCCGCCGCCGGGTCCTAGATCGACGACATAATCACAATTTGCGATCAAATCAGGGTCGTGGTCGATGAGAATAACCGTAGAATCCTCAGCCATTAAGCGATCCAATACCCCGAGCAGCATTTCAATATTTTGCGGATGCAGCCCTGTTGACGGTTCATCAAGTATATAAAGCGTTCCCTGATGATGCTTCTGCAGTTCACCGGCAAGTTTCATTCGCTGCGCTTCACCGCCGGAAAGTCCCGGTGTTTGTTCACCGAGCCGCAAATAACCGAGTCCGACGCTCTGAAGAAGACGGAGCGGTTCGACCAATCCAGGAACATCAGCGAAAAACCCAGCTGCTTCATCAATGTTCATCTCCAGTACATCGGCAATTGATTTGCTGCGAACGGTAATATTCAAAGTCTCCGGCTCGTAGCGTGTGCCGCCGCAATGCGGACAGCGGACGCGCTGCTCCGGCAAATATTGCATGTCAAGCGCCATCTCTCCTCTTCCTTCACAGACCGCACAACGTCCGCCTTTCACATTAAAGGAAAAATAGCCGGCATCCCATTTCCTGCCTGCCTCTGCTGAAGCCTGGGCAAACAGGTTACGAATTAAATCAAAAATGCCGGTATACGTCGCCGGGGTAGAACGTGCATTGCGTCCGATCGGTGCCGCATCAACAACGAGAATACGCCGGATTTCGGCTGCACCGGTCAATTGGCTGACACATGTCGGCAGACTCGTTTTATTGAGATGCGTACGGATTGCCGGAACGAGTGCTCCTTGAATCAACGCCGTCTTTCCCGCTCCGGAAACACCGGTCACCGCTGTCATTCGATTAAGCGGAAAACGTGCTGTTACGTCATGAAGATTGTGTAGATCATGAACGCTTATCTCAACAAAGGAATGATTTTGTTTAATAGAGCGTTGTTTCCGGCCATGTACCATCCGCCGCCTTGATAAATAATTGCCGGTCACTGAATTCGGCATATGTGCCACCTGATTCGGTGTCCCTTCAGCGACAACCTGCCCGCCTCGTTCGCCCGCTTGCGGTCCCATCTCGATCATGTAGTCGGCTCCGCGAATGATTTCCAAGTTGTGGTCAACGACAACCAAGCTGTTGCCATTCGTAACCATTCGCCGCATAATCCGCTGCAAACCGGCTACATTAGCCGGATGCAGACCGACAGATGGTTCATCAAGTACATAAAGGATGCCTGTTGAATGACTTTTTGCCATATTAAGCAATTCAAGCCGCTGACGTTCACCTGTTGAAAGTGTTCCACCGGACCGATCCAGCGTTAAATAACCGATTCCAAGCTCCAGCATCGGATCAATTTCCCGACGCATACCCTCAACAAGTTTCTCTGCGACAGGCCGAAGCGGCGATTCCAAATGGTTCGGTAATTCATCTGTAAAATGCTTCAGCTCATTGATGGTCAATGTTGCGGCTTCTGCAATAGACAAACCACCTAACCGCGTAAGCAGCGCTTCCGGTCGCAGGCGTGTTCCATGGCAGTGCTCGCATGGACGCACGCTTAGAAATTTTTTCATGCGTGCATACCGTGTCTGATTGCGGTCGCCGGCGAGCGATTGCCGCACCGCTTCAACAGCATTGTCATAGGTAAACGTGATTGGATACTCCTCGCCTGTTTCACGGTTGTGAAACGTGAGCGGTCGCTTTGTCTGTTTGCCGCGCAGGACAATCTCCTGTTCTTTCTTGCTCAATTTCTGCCATGGCACATCAATGCGCACGCCAAGCTGTGCGACGAGCCGCACTGTGTAGCCTCGGCCCGCGGCTCGCCATGAGGCAACTGCGCCTTGACGAATCGTTTTATTAGGATCTGCGATTACAAGTGCGGGGTCCACCTCCGCACGTTCGCCGAGTCCGCCGCATTCAGGACACGCACCAAGCGCAGCATTGAATGAAAACGTTTCGGCACTTGGCAGAGGAAACGACATGCCACATTCCGGGCACACACATTCTTCATTTAAAATAGCCGTCAGAGACGGATTAACCCTATGTCCATTCGGACATTGATGTGTCCCCAATCGAGAAAACATAAGCCTCAGAAGGTTATAAATCTCCGTCACGGTTCCGACCGTACTGCGACGACCAAGCATTGGAGGACGCTGGCGCAAGGCAAGCGCTGGCGGAAGAAATTCAATTTTCTCCGCATCTGCGCGCTCCATCTGATGAAGTTTACGCCGTGTGAACGCCGACAGTCCTTCAAGATAACGGCGGCTGCCTTCAGCATAGAGAACCCCCATTGCAAGCGACGACTTTCCCGATCCCGAGACACCGGCGATTGCAACCTGTTTTCGCAACGGTATCTGAACGGTCACATCCTTCAAATTATGTGTGTGGGCACGAACTATATTAATCGTTTGCGGCAAATTTTCGTTGCGTCGATACATGATACACGTAATGGGCAGCGGATCACGTCTCCGCGACACGCATTCACTCATCCTTCCTCCCATCAAAAAATGATTCTGCTTTCATTATAGCTTTTTTGATCCTTGTCCACTCATATAACCTGATTTTGGGAGTAATTCAACTTTTTTCAGAAAAAGCCTTGCATTATTAATCTGTACTGGGTATAATATTTCTTGTTCTGATTCATTACCCCATGGCCAAACGGTAAGGCAGCGGTTTCTGGGGCCGCGATGTTCTGGTTCGAATCCAGATGGGGTAATCATAGTAAGTAAAGCCGTGGATTCTAGATGTATCAAGGATTCACGGCTTTTTTCTGCGTCTGTGTCACTTTTCTCTCACCGGGCAGTCAACCTCTATTTTTGGAGGACAGTTGCGAGGCGATCGGTCATTGATTTTTCTTCCCAGTCTCTTCTTTTTGTGGTCATTTTTTGTCTGAATGACGCATCTCCACTTTCGAAGAACCAAGGGTCACTTGGCTTGATACAACTGCTAAACTAAAGTAACAGTTTACGTTAGATAAAAACGGACACTTTTTTTAGGGGTTTGCATGAAATGGGTGCCGCCCCGAACCAGAAGCGACACCCATTTCAAAACTTTTATAATTTACTTTTAATATGTTTAGCGGCAGAGTAATATCAGGGCGAAAATCGTTTCCAATGTCCCTCGGAGATCACTTCTACCGCTCCATCGATCACTTTGATTGCAGTTTGATCGTCAATCGCATATGCCGGCCCTTGCATCCCTTCGGCCCATCTCGTTGCGGCAGCCATAGTGTTTCCCGGCAGCATCTCGTTATCCAGATGCGGAAACATTGCAAAATTGACCAGTCTCAGCGCTTCATCACCACCGTTGGGCGGAGTCCAGCCAACGAAGTCTTCCCCGATGTTGGGTGCCATCACCATGCTCCCAGCACTCATTCCCACATAGACTGCGTGCAGGGATGGCAAGAGATCTGCGAACCCGGACTGCCGCATCCAGTGTCCCAGGTAGAGAGCGTCGCCACCAGCCACCAGCAGGACATCCGTCTCTTGAACCAGTGGCACCCAGCGGTCTTCATCGATGCTTGGCAGCGCTGTGAGTTCCAGAACACCGACAGACTTCCAACCCAGGTCGACCATGGGATTCTCGGAATTCCCACTGATGAACTGCCAGGTTTTGACACCGGGGCCGACCCAAGGGTGTCCGTACATCGCAGTGGGGATGCACAGGGCATTGGAGTCGGCGATCGGCTTGCCCAGTAAGTCAACCAGCGCGTCATGTATGCTTTTGTTAGTGATGCCTGCAGATGTGAGCAATAATTTCATAAATTCTCTCCCTCGTATCGTAATTTAGTTTCATCCCATTAGAAAAGTGAAGAACTATAGATTATTAATTTTGGTTATCTGCTACCTAATTACTTAGATTTTTTTCAGAATTCTTTTTAACTTCAATGCAACTATCGTTAATGCCCAGCAGCCCTCGGTAAAACATCTTGTCCAATTCATGATCAATTTTTTGCAACGATTGCGGAGTCATGTTAAATTTTTCCATATACTGCCGATTACGAAAATACTGAAAGAACATGTCGATGTAGATAAAAACTGCGGTATCGCTCAAATCATCGTCAATATATCCTTCCGCTCGCCCGCGTGCAACAAATTTTCTCCAAAAAACACTCCTACTGTCAAATAACAGATTAATTTCACTATTATCTTGATACATTTTGAAGAAAAGATCAATCATCTTCTTATTCACATGACTGAGTGCCTGTTTCGAAAACTGTTGCATGCCCTGCAGACACTCAGGGAATGTTAACGTCGAATCATTTAAAAACCCCAAGATTGAATCATAAAACTCAGTAAATATTCGCGTAACGACTGCCTTTGATAACTCGTCTTTACTTGGAAAATAGTTGTAAAGCGTCGCCGATGAGATGCCAATGGTTTGCGCTAATTCACGCATTTTGATTGTGTCCGGATCCACTTTTAAATACAGTTCAGCAGCGGTCCTTAGAATGTGTTCGCGCATCATGTTCTTCCGTTCGCTTCGTTTCATTTACTGTTCACTTCCATGCTCATCTTTTGTCTAATAATTGTAAAAGTAATCTTGTATTTTGTCAAAAAAACTAAAACAACATTGACATTTTGTTTTAGTTTTCGTATATTTAAGCTTGATATTAGTAAAGGAGGAGACACATGGCCTATCTCGAATTACATGACATTCACAAATCATACTTTTTAGGAAAAGAAGAATTTCCCGTTCTGAAGGGTATTAATCTGCAACTGGAACGCGGTGAATTTGTCTCGATCTTAGGGGAATCAGGCGGCGGCAAATCAACCCTGATGAACATCATTGGTGGATTAGATCGTAAATTCACCGGTCAGGTAACCGTAGATGGACATCAGCTGGATCATACCAAGGAGAAACAGCTGGATGACTATCGCCGCAGCACTATTGGTTACATTTACCAATCATACAACTTAATCAGTCATCTCAACATCGTTGAAAATGTATTGGTATCTTTAGATATGACTACGCTCACCGGCAGCCAGCGAAAAGAACGGGCCATCGCCTTACTGAAAAAGGTCGGTCTGGGCGAGCATTTAAAGAAACGCCCAAGTCAACTCTCCGGCGGTCAAAAGCAGCGTGTAGCGATCGCACGGGCCTTAGCCAGCGATCCTGAAATCATCATTGCTGATGAACCAACAGGCGCTTTGGACTCCGGAAACACAGCAGAAGTGCTCAAGCTTCTGGAACAAATTGCGGAAGAAGGCAAATTGGTCATTGCCGTCACCCATTCTCAAGAGGTCGCCAACTATGGAACTCGAATTGTCCATCTGACAGACGGGAAGATCGACGGTGACACAAGACTAAGACCAGCCTATCAGCTACCAACAGACGCTCAGAACGAGTTTCGACCAAAAGCGCTTTCTTCCGGAGCAAGTTATCGGAATGCATTCAAACACCTCACTTTTAATTTCTGGCGCAATTCGCTTATCATGCTGGGAACGGCCATCGGACTATTCGCCGTACTGCTCTTCAGTGGTCTGGGCAACGGAGTTAACGCCTTCATGCAGGACCAAATTAATTCAATGGTTAACCCCAATTCAATTACTGTGTTTAAGAACCCAACCGGCAAAAAAGCGACTACTGCCGAGCTGCAACAGTCCATGCAGCAGTTTGCCAATGACCCATCGAGGCTGCTGCTTACCAACGATCAGGTTGACCGCCTGCGCGACTTAAAGCACGTCAACAAGGTGGAACCTGGCTATCAGCTAAGCACCTACACCTTGTCCTATAACAAGAAGAATTCAAACGGCAGTGGAATCCAAACTTGGACCAAGGGGTTTGCTACAGATACAATTAAAACGGGACATGCACCCGGAGATAATGAAATTGTGATCAATAAGAACCAGGCGATCGCACTTACCAGTGCCAAAACCTATAAAAAGCTTCAAGGAAAAACAATCAAGCTTACGATGCAGTGGATCAATAAAAAGAACCAGCCTGTTCAGATTATCGGTAACCTTAAGGTCGTTGGATTTTCAAACAATGCCCAGACTTTGCCGGCGGCAACCAACTATGACACGATGCGCCAATTGATTGAGAAAAATAATGGTGTTACGGATGCGAATTTTGTCTCCGTTAATGTCACCGATTCAACGTATGTTAAACAGGTCGCAAAAAAGATTCAAGAATTAAAGGATAACGGTAAATATGCCTATGGGGCTGTTACGGTCGGCGACATTTTGGACACGATTAATCAGTACGTCCAGATTGCATCGATTGTCCTCGCGTCGATTGCCGGCATTTCGCTCGTCGTTTCCGCACTCATGATCATTGTGACCATGTATATGTCCGTATCTGAGCGAACAAAAGAAATCGGCATTCTGCGTGCGCTGGGTCAGCGCAAGAAGGACATTCGCCGTCTTTTTACTGCCGAGTCGATCCTGATCGGTTTATTCTCGGCAGCTCTCGCACTCATCTTTGCTTATGGATTTAGCGCGCTGCTTAATCACCTGCTTTACAGTATTGTTAAGTTCAACATGGTTCAGATTACAGCAGCCAACATCATCACAATCGTAATCATCGCTCTTGTGATCTCATTTATTGCTGCACTGTTACCGGCAAGACGCGCTTCACGACTGAATCCAATTGACGCTCTGTCTGCAGATTAATCGTCCAGAAATAGTGTTCCATTCATTTAATAAGTCTGATTGAGTACGACAAAAAACAAAGGTTCCGCCAATTATGGCGGAACCTTTGTTTTTATTTCTCAGAACTTATTTTTTTAGCAAATTGAAATCTTTGTAATAGCTTACGGCTTCCTTCGCAATCGGATCGTTGGCTCCAAGTCCGCTTACTTCCTGCAGAACAGCAACCACTCCTTTTTCCTTTAACTGTTGTTGCAGCTGTGCTGCTTCCGCATCTTCGGCAACATCGAACCGAAGTGCCGCCGCAATCACTTTGGCAAGATGCGTAAAGGACAATCCAAGCTTTTCAGCTTCACGAGCAGGTTTTACAAGCCGATCCTCCGGTCCAAGTTTACGAAGTGGCGAACGTCCGACACGAGTAACATCGTCATTCAGCTTCGGATTTTGGAAACGATGCAGGATTTTTTCAATATATTTTTCATGCACTTCTGGTTTAAAGCCGTATTGCTTGATGAGATAAGCACCGGTTTCTTCAATCGTTGCCTTCACATCTTGATAGATGTCGGAATCACGCAGTGCTTCATGAATCTTCTCTTTCCCTGCCTGATAGCCGAGATATGCGGTCGTCGCATGCCCCGTATTTACGGTAAACAGTTTGCGTTCAATGTACGGTGCAAGATCCGGAACAATTTGCATTCCTTTTACTTCCGGGAGCTTTTCATTCGTTGCGACAATCCATTCGTGATAGTCTTCGACAAGCACGTCAAGCAATTCTTCATTATGCTGGATAGGCACAATTCGGTCGACTGCTGAATTCAAGAAATAAACGGTTCCGTCAAGCTTCTTCAACGTATCTTCATCAAGTGCTTTCAGAACTTCTTTTTTCAACAGATCGGTCGCATTGATCTGGTTTTCGCAGGCGATCACATAAATCTTTTCATCCGTATGCTTTACGCGTTCAGCCAGCCCTTTGGCGATGAGCGGAGCAATGAATGGAAGCACTTTTGGACCGATCGCCGTTGTCAGATAAACCGCTTTACCGATTGCTTCGATCACTTGGTCCGGATTTGTCTTACTGTTGATTCCGGAAACATTATGAATGGTGATCGTTTCTTGATTCTCTGCCGCTGTTCTCACCGTATAGGTCTGTTTTTCGTTTAAGGCATTAATTATTTCTTCCGCGATATCGACAAAACTTACATGGTAGCCGGACTCCGCGAATAGCGCGCCAATGAACCCTCTTCCAATATTGCCTGCACCAAAATGTACAACTTCCTGCATGATCCTCAGTCCTTTTATTAGAATTTATGAATGAAAAATCGATAAAAAATCGTTTCTAATTTTGCACGAATCATTTCTTCATTTGCTGATGCGAAAATTAGTGTGCTCTCGCGATCCTCGACAAGTGAGGAGCTGATCATACTGATCGCTTCCTGAGCGACCGGATTTAAGGGGTCAGGCGCGAGTATCAGCAAAATGTTACTGACCGAACACGTTTTACCATCCATTGCTGCCAGTTCAAAATGCTCAGTTGAATGTGCTATTTTAAAACATAAGTGCCGTACCGACTTGTCTCGGCAGTGAAACAGCGCCATATTCGTTCCCGGAACGGCAAGTCCGGCCATACGCTCACGTTCGATCAGCCGCCAATAGACGGATTCACGGTCATCGATGATTGCTTGATCAAAGCAAGTATCAATTAATTGGATTAAGACATCGTTCATCTTTTCCGCCTTGTTCACTTGAATCACTGAGAAGGCTTTTAGAATGCCTCGAATTGCTGCCTGTGCTTGATCCACTTCATCCATCAACTGCTGTAGCGAACGTTGACCGGCAACCTCAGGGCTCGAAACGATTCGTTCCGGAAGCAGCTCCGCATCGGTCCCGCTTTTTGCCAAATCATGCGTGACCTGTTCGATCGCTGAAATATCTTCTTGACTGAGCAGCGGGTTTACAAACAGGCACGGTATTTTTTGTTTCGGCAAATGTACGGTAGATAAAATCAGATCAAAGGCATTTAAATCCATATGCCCCATTTCATGGATCGATGCTACAGTCACCGAATAAAGGTCCGGCATTTCCTTTCTTAACCTTGCTGCCAGCATTTTCGATGCACCGATACCGGTCGGACAGACGATCAACGCACGAATCTTTCGCATTTGTTTTCGCTGTTCCAGAGCGGAGCCGAAGTGCAGCACAATATAAGCAACTTCGTCATCAGGAAACCGGATTTGTTGAAACACCTGTTTCAAAGCCTGTTCAGTAATCTTGAACAGAACAGGAAACTGATCCTTAATTTGCTGCGTCAACGGATTAAACGAGGCAAGATCTTTTCTAATCCGGAACAGTGACGGCTCCAGATGTGCCATCAAGCCTTGAAATAAAGAGAAATCACTGTTCAAATCGACCTGCAACTGCTGTGAGATGTGCTGGATCAATTTTTTAATTGCTTTGCCCGTGATGACCTGATCAAAGTATATGGATTCGGCACTTTGCAACCGTGATCCTTTGAGCAGTGTTGCCATGAACGCCTTTTCCGAGTCCGTAAGTATGATGCCTAATTGATCGGACAAGAGTCCCGAAATCTTCTTAATAAAAGGTAGCGCTTCCTTTTCATGACTGTTTTGCTTCTCATCACCACCCGTTCCCTCTTCAAGCGGATGCCCGCTTTCAAAACGCTGCAGTGCAATGCACACCTGAATGAGAAAGCTGACATAGTCACTGTCCGCCAATTCCGTATAAAGCTTCCCAAGATCATGCTTCATCGCTTGATCGACCGTCGACAGGTAATCGGACTTGAAATAATGCAGGACATGCACTCCTGGCTTTAGCTGCTGATGGTTAATTTGAAAAATCGCTTCGATTAATTCTTCATTAAAGTAGAACAAGTAAAAATGAGCGAGCGCTGTGCGTTTGGCGCGTTCCGTGCCGATCATTTGCAAGCCGACGCCGCGTTTGCGAACGACATGCATCTCAAAGTCCTCAGTCCATGCGGACAGTTCATCCAGATACCCGCTTAACGTTGTTGACGAGATATCCAGTTCCTTTGCCAGCGGTCCAGTTTTCATGGGTTCATCGGCCTCAAATAATTTCAGGAAGAGCAAAAGTTTGCGCTCCTTGGCTGACAAATCTACCGGTTTTATTTTTGAAAGCTCTTGAACCAGTTTGAATACGGATTTATCCGGTCCTTGAATTTGCAGGGTCTTATCTGCGTTTTGAATCAATTGCAGACCAAATGGTTTAAGCAGTTTCTCAACATTTTTTAGGTCGCGGTGAACCGTTCGCATGCTGACCTGGAGATAGGACGCCATCGACAACGTTGAGTGCCTGCCGCTCGTCTTAATCAGCAACTCAAGTATGGTTTTTTCCCGTGTGGTCATGTACATTCGATTTATCCGCCTTTTTCTTCTAACATAGCATAACGATCAGGCGATTTCTTGTGAAAGCACTTACTCGTTTTGCGCTGCTGCTTTATTTATGATCGTTAGCAGATCATCGACCGATTGTGCACGTATCATCTCGCCGACATTGATTACATCCGAGCAGGCAACAGCAATTTTTGAAAGAATTTCCAGATGGCTGTTATTCTTACCTGCGATTGCGAAAACGAGCCGAACCTTGTTTCCTTCAAAATTAACACTATCCGGGATTTGAACAATCACAATTCCTGATTCCAGCACTTCCTTCTTCACTTCTTCAGTGCCGTGCGGAATGGCAATGCCATTGCCCATATATGTTGACATCAGCTGATCACGGGCAATCATACCTTCGACATACGACGGTTTCACATAGCCGCCTTCCACCAGCTTTTGACCTGCAAAACGGATAACCTCTTCTTTGGTCTTAAAGGATTGCTGGATGAACACATTTTCTTTTCGAAGAATCTTCCCATCAACAAATGGCTGTGTTTCCGCTTCTTCCGGTGCCGCCGATTCAATCTTTTCTCCTTTGCTCAACTGATTGATCAAAAGATCGTATTCAGGGCTGCTTAGGAAGTTGTCGACAGAAATATGGAATGCGTTCGGTGCCTTGTCTCGTGCTCTTTGTGTCAATTCGGATTGAGTCACCACGATTTGCGCATCGCTTGGTATGGAGCTGACTGCCGTGTTGGTCACGTAAATATCCAGCCCTGCTGCCTTTACTTTTTTCTTCAGCAGAGACGCACCCATAGCACTTGATCCCATGCCGGCATCGCATGCAAAAACGATTTTCTTCACAGCTTTCGGATCAAATCCTTCACTATTAGTCAATACACCGGAAACGCTGCTCTTCTTTCCTTTCATGCTTTCCATTTTCCGTGTTGCTTCATCGAGATCATCATTCCCTGATTTATCTGTTTTTAAGATCAGCATCGAAATCACAAATGAAACGATTAATGAGACAAGCACATCCGCAATGTTTGCTGCAAAACTGCTAAACGATTTCGGAGTTACGGCCAGCATTGCGAGAAAGCTGCCGGGAGATGCCGGTCCGACTAAACCGCCTTTCAATGTAACCAAGGTGAAGATACCACTCATCCCACCTGCAATGGTCGCCAACAGTAAAAGCGGTTTCATTAAAATGTAAGGAAAATAGATTTCATGGATGCCGCCGAAGAAATGAATGATTGCAGCACCCGGTGCCGACTTTTTCGCATTGCCCTTTCCAAAGAAACAATAAGCGAGAAGAACGCCCATGCCTGGTCCAGGGTTCGCTTCAAGGAAAAAGAGAACAGATTTACCGTACTGACGTGCCTGTTCAACTGCAATTGGGGTCAGTACACCGTGATTAATTGCATTGTTTAAGAATAATACTTTGCCTGGCTCAATAAACAAACTGGCAAGCGGAAGCAAACCGGCATGCACGAGCCATTCGACACCAGAAGCAAGTCCGTTGCTGACCACATCAACAACCGGTCCGATACCAAAGAATGCCACAATTGCAAGAATTGCTCCGAGAATACCTGCAGAGAAGTTATCAACAAGCATTTCAAAACCGGTCTTGATTTTGCCTTCAATCGATTTGTCAAACTTTTTAATGACATAGCCGCCAAGCGGGCCCATAATCATCGCACCGAGAAACATTGGAATATCGGTCCCAACAATGACGCCGGCAGTTGCAATAGCACCAACGACACCCCCGCGATGACCAAATACCAGTTTACCGCCGGAGTAACCAATCAAAATCGGCAGCAAATATTTTACAAGCGGGTCAACCATTGTCGCTAATTCTTTATTCGGCAACCAACCTGTTGGAATAAAAAGTGCTGTAATCAACCCCCAAGCAATAAAAGCACCAATATTCGGCAGAATCATTGAACTTAGGAAGTTTCCAAACTTTTGAACCTTAACTTTAACACCAGAGCCTGCGGACATTATTTTCTCCTCCTTTTAAGGTCTTACTAATTGAAGCTACTTAAAAAAACGGTTTGTTTATTATTGTTTATTAAGCGCTTACATTTTCTATATCTCTGCTACATTTCTATTATAGTGATCCCCCGTTCACAAAAACAACACAAACTAAAACCAGTTTTGCCAACCCTTGTGTGACAAAACTGGTTCAAACCGATGCACGTGGTATTCGATCACGGCTGAGCATCAATGCAGGAATAATAGTAAAAGGCGGCATAAACCGTTCAAACGAACGTTGTGCCGCCTTTCATTCAGATTTGTCTTTTCATCCGTTCGTCCGGCTGGCCGGCCTCCTGGTCGACCGGAAGCAAACGTACCGACTGAATCAGCTCATCAAGCTTGCCTTCAATTCGATGCAAGAGAAAAAAGGTGACGACAGCCGGAAAACCAACATCCTTAACCATGGATAACCACACCTCCATAGAAGCATCCTCCTTTCTAATCATTAATAAAGGCCAAAGAGAACGTGTTCGACATTCTCTTCGGCCTCATATGATCTCATTATGCGTCTAGTTCAACTGATGTCGTGTTGTTTTCCGAGATGCGTGCCGATTTAACGCTTGTTAGATCACCGCCCAATGATCGGAACACGTTCTCTGCGATAAGTGTATTCATCGCGTCCTTAATCGCAACTGGATCCGCCGGTTCAACCGGATCATTCAATGAGAGTGTCACACTTTTGCCCTCAGTATTTAAAAAAACAAGATTCAGTTTCTTCATTCCTTAGCTCCTCCTTTCGATTTATTTGTAAAGGATCAGCCGATTATTTCGGCTGTGTCGTTACGCTCAACTGAAATGAGCGGGTGCTGCTGCAGCGGCGCTAATTTCTGTGCGATTGCGAGCAAGCTATTCTCTGAAGCAGCTGGCTTAATGTTTCTGAATGATTTGGTGAGCAGAATCTGCTCGCCTTTTTCATCTAAGCCGCCATTCAGATTCATCACAAAGACCGATTCTGTGATTGTACTGGTTGCCATCTTGATCACCTCCTACATGTTTTAAGTAGGACGTGATTGCAAAATATGGTGAGTCTTGCTAAAAAAAACCATCCGGCGTCGGATGGTTTTTTAAGAAACAATTCTTCAATGAAGCAATGCATAGATTTGGTCTGCATTTGTCGCTGTATTCAGCTCATGGACTATACGTTTATCAACCAATTTCTGAGCAGTATCCGACAAATAGTGCAGGTGTGCTTCACTGCCTTTCGGTGGGATTAAGAAGGCAATCACAAAGGTTACCGGTTTCTGATCAAACGTTGGCCAGTCGGTGATCGGAGTTTCAAGTTTTACTGCCAGCATCGCCGCCTTTTTAATGGTCTCAGACTGAGCATGTGGAATCGCAAAACCGTCTTCCATGCCGGTTGAGCTCTGCTTTTCCCGATATTGAAAAGCCTTGACTAATCGTTCTTGGTCGCTCACATTCCCTTTAATCTGCATTTTTTCAGCAATAAATCGGAACAACTCATCTTTCGTTTGGATACCTTTTTCAAAATAGATGTTCTCTTTGCTCAAGAGTGTCTCTTGAGCAAGTGTCGGAGCAGCTTCATTGCTTGCTGCAGCTGCCTGAGCAGCATTATCTGCTTCCGTTGCTTTCAAATTTTTGTTAAAGCGATGTTTCTGATCAATAGCGATTAAGTAACCCGACACTAAAGCTCCTGCAAGAATGGCCAAGACCCAGAGCAGCGGATGGGTTACAATTGGCAGCACGATAAATCCGCCGTGAGGTGCCGGTACTTGAACCTTCATATAATAGGTTAGAATCGCAGCAATCGATGAACCGACCATCAATGAAGGAATGACAGTAAACGGACTCTTCGCCGCAAATGGAATTGCGCCTTCGGTAATATGGGTGGAGCCGAGAAGAAAGTTGACATAGCCGGCGTTGCGTTCTTCTTTTTGAAAATATTTTCCAGCGAACAGAACTGCGAAACCGGTTGCAATTGGCGGCGCAATGCAGGCAGCAGAGACACCAGCCATGAAATAAAAGTTTCCTTGACCAAGCAGTGCCACACCCGTCACATAAGCTGCCTTGTTTACCGGACCACCCATGTCAAATGCACACATGATGCCGACAATTAAACCAAGGACAAGGGGACTTTGATTCTGCATATTACTTAAGAAATGCATCATTCCTTCATTAATGGCTGTCATTGGCGAGGACAATAAGACCATCGCATATCCACCGATAAGACCGCCCAGCACTGGAAGCAGAAAAATTGATTTCAGACCGTCCAGTTGTTTCGGCAATCCTTTCAAGCCAGATTCAAGCAGCAGGATCAGATAACCAGATAAGAAGCCGCTGACAATACCGCCAAGGAATCCTGTTCCATTCGTAAACGCGATCATACCGGTAATAAATCCAATCACAAGTCCTGATCGTTTGCCAATCGCCTGGGCGATGTATGCAGATAAAATCGGTACCATCAATCCCAGTCCTACCTTGCCAATCGCGTTCAGATTAGCTGCGAACACATTGTATTCATTGCTTTTTGGATCTGCCGAATTAATACCGAACATGAATGATATGGCGAGCAGCACACCACCGGCAACAACTACGGGAAGCATATGTGAAACGCCGTTCATCAAATAGACATATAGCTTGTGTGCGAGTGATTCTTTTTCGACGCTGAGATCAGCATTGCCTCCACTCGGAGCCTGTCCACTTTTAAACAAAGGAACGGAACCGTTTACAATTTCATCAATTAATTTGTCAGGTTCTTTAATTCCTTTTGTTACCGAAACTTTGATCACACGTTTACCTGCAAAGCGATCCTCGTCAACATCCTTATCAGCTGCAATAATCACGCCGTCCGCTTCTGCAATCTCCCTTGGTGTCAAGCCGTTTTCAATACCCGCTTGTCCATGTGTTTCCACTTTTATCTCAATACCTTTTGCCTTTGCCGCATCTTCAAGCGCTTTCTTAGCCATGAACGTATGAGCAATTCCTGTCGGACAACCTGTTGCTGCAATTATTTTTGTCATGATTCTCTTGCCCCCTTCAAATGAGTCGTTATGTTAATTTGTTTCATTAATTCCGGAACATCTTTTAGATCACTCAATCCTGCGGTAAACGCCGTTGATGAGCCCGCCGCTGTGGCGTAAACCAACGCGTCTTCCAAGTTCTTATTATTGATTTGGGAACCAATAAAGGTCCCAAGCAGCGTGTCACCGGCACAGGCTGTATTGACTACTTCACCCTTAGGAGCTGTGGTGAACAGCACCTTTTCACCGTCTGCGTACATCGTTCCCTTTTCCCCTCGAGAAACCAAGATCCGTTGCGCTCCTTTTTTCAGTAACTTTTCCGCTGCTGCAATCAGGTGCGTTTCATCATTAAAAGACTCAGGATTGACTGACAGCCATGCCGCCAGCTCCTCATCACTCGGTTTAATCAAATAGGGCCGATCTTCAAGGCAGCTCAGTAAAGCATTCGAGCTGACATCCAGGATCAATTGAAATCCCTTTTGCGCTGACAGTTCGGAAATCTTTTTCAGAATCGAATCATCGACTCCTCTAGGCAGGCTGCCTGATACGAACAGCATGTCCTCTGAAGTAAGCTTGCTGATTTTATCAATCAATTGCACTTGCGCGGCCAAATTAATCTCCGGTCCGCGATTTACCGCTTTATACTCCATGACACCTGCTTTTATAAATGTATTAATGCGGGTGATGCCGTCAATCATGACGAAGTCGGTCGCAATGCCAGTCCGATTCAGCTCATCATCAATATACTTTCCTGTAAATCCACCTAAGAATCCGGTAGCTACACTGTCAATCCCCATTTTTTTAAGCATAAATGATATATTGATTGTTTTTCCATTTGCCTGATAATCTTCGAAAACACTTCGATTGACTACATAAGGCTCGTAGCTGTTAAATTCAGTGAATAGATCAATTGCCGGATTCATTGTACATGTGTAGATCATGATTTTTCCCTCGCCTTCACTTGCATCTTCTCTACTTTTTCATTATGCCATGATTAGCAATGAAAATGTTTTCGGAAAAGGATATAATCAATGTAAAGGTTTTCAAGTTGGAGGTTAAGATGGATCTTACTTTTTTCGAGCGCGTTAACCAGTATTTCGATACATTAAGCGACAGTGAAAAATTTTTGCTAGGCTATGTGCAGGATCACTTGAGTGAAATGCCGAAAATTTCGATTGTCCGTCTGAGCGAGAATGCGAATGTATCGACGGCAACGATTGTCCGCACTATGAAGAAACTCGACTATGAAGGTTTTACTTCCTTCAAAATTCGTTTGAAGGATGAGCATCGGCTTGCTCCTGAGTTTTCTGTTATCGAAAAAGTCGATAATAAAATTAAAGAAGCGATCCTGAAGAATGAGCAGGAAGTCACCAAGACAATTCAAATGCTTGATCGCGGTACGATTGAAGATGTATTGCAAAAGATTATTTATTCAAGAAAAATCGTCCTGTTCGCCCGTGGCTTCTCTGAACTGATTGCCAAAGAAATGACCGTTAAATTCCAGCTCACCGGCAAGTATTGCGAAATGCATGACGATCCGAATATCATTAAGACGATCAGCAAGCGAATCGAAAAACAAGATGTGGTCATCTTCATCTCGCTTAATGGTTACACCAACGAATTGGTCGAGGCAGCAGAGAATTGCAAGGCAAATGGCATCAGCACGATTACATTGACGGCCAACAGAGAAAGTCCACTCTATGCTCTATCTGAACTTGCACTTGTCGGCTACAAATCAAAAATATCTTATTTCCCGGATTACGAAGTACGCTCGCGACTTCCGCTCCAGGTCATGGCACGTATTATTCTGGATGCTTACGCCATTCGCACTCGTTCCTGATTATACGGGAAGTGCGTGATCACGCATGATAAATACGGACGCACGCATCACAAATGCGGAGTGCCAGATTTATTTTTACGCTAAAATAGAAAGAAAAGACCGCTCACTCACGCGATCAATGATTGGAAGATATCTAGTGAAGAGAAGTAATTGGGTACTCCTAGTTCTGGCAATCGTTCTCCCGCTCGTTATTCTGATCAATCTCTTTGTTCATAGCGATATTGTCGCACCGATTCTCATAGGCTTACTCACTTTTGCATCCGTACGTTTCTTTAACTATTTAAATAGAAAAGGGTGGCTGAAAAAAAGACGCTGAGCACCTGTGGATTGGCAAATTTTTTGTCCCACAATTAGTTGATTCGCATCGTTCAACGCTATGGTAAACTAATAAAGACTATTGTTTCGCGGCTTCCGTTATTGATTGCTCCGGCAATCGCGCGTAGCCATCACACACATCTGGAGGTTCGATTTAATGAAAAAGCAAATCGCAACAAATGCTGCACCAAAAGCAGTCGGCCCTTACTCTCAAGGAGTTCAAGCTGGCGACTTTCTGTTCGCTTCCGGACAGATTCCGCTCGATCCCGCAACCGGTGAAATCGTCGAAGGCGGCATTGAGAAACAGGCTGAACGTGTTTTTCTCAATCTTCAAGCCGTATTGAATGAGGCAGACCTCGACTTTTCAAATGTCGTGAGCGCCACGGTCTACCTTGCGGACATTAATGATTTTGCAACAGTTAATAATATCTATTCGACTTACTTTACAGGAGAAATCCTCCCGGCACGCTGCGCCATCCAAGTAGCTGCCCTGCCAAAGCAAGCAAAACTGGAAGTCTCCTGTGTCGCATATAAAGGATAAACAACAAGCCTGAACGTAGAGTATTCCGCGTTCAGGCTTGTTTCTGTATGGATATTGTTAAAAATCTTCTGGGTCACTATTATTGCGCTTATCTTCATTCAACGTATCAATCTGCTCCATTTCATAAGCAGACAACTCAAAATCAAAAATGTTCGCATTGCTGACCACATGCTCTGGATTTATTGATCGCGGAATTGTGATGATGCCGTGCTGCACAGTCCAACGCAGAATCACCTGTGCCGCAGTTTTATCATGCATTTTAGCTATCTCATTTACTGACGAATTGGTCAGTACCTTCCCCGTTCCAAGCGGTGAATATCCCTCGACCTGAATATTCTGCTCAGCGCAATAGGCTCTTAGCGGTACTTGTGACAAGAGCGGATGAAGTTCAAATTGATTAATTGCCGGCCGAATTTTGGCATCCTCTAACAATGTCTCAATATGATGCGGATTAAAATTACTTACGCCTATCGCTCGTACTTTGCCTTGCTGATACAGATGCTCCATTGCCCGCCACGAATACTTGAATTTCCCGGTTACCGGCCAATGGATAAGATAAAGATCTAAATAGTCAAGTCCCAGAGTCTTCAAGCTCTTATCAAAAGCCCTGAGCGTCTCTTCATATCCCTGATCGTCATTCCATAGCTTCGTCGTAATAAAAAGTTGATGCCTGTTGATCCCTGATTTTCGAATTGCTTCTCCGACAAGATCCTCATTTTTGTAATGTTCAGCGGTGTCAATCATCTTATATCCGGCCTTTAAAGCGGTTGATACAGATGTAATCACATCATTTCCGCGCACATGCCAAACACCTAGGCCGAATCCAGGCATCCGAACACTATTATTTAGCGTCACTGTCTCACCTAGAGAATTAATCATCGTGATCCTTCTCTCTTATATAGTAGTTAGTCTTTTGCTTTATTATTTGTTTTTTTCTTAATGGAGAATACCTTCTTTGGGTACTACATTGAATGCCTGTGCAAGATCCTTTAATTGACTGTCCGTTATTTGAGCACGAACATTTCGGTAGGTAAGCATATAGATCTGTGCTGCTTTTTCAACCGTTTCAATTAGACCATAGGCATCGTCAAAGGTGTCTCCAGACGCCAAGATGCCATGATGAGGCCAGAGAACAATTCGTGACTCCCGCATCTTCTCAGCTGTTGCTTCAGCAATATCACGATTCCCGCATACCATCCATGGGATAACACTGACACCATCCGGAAACACAATCAGGCATTCGCTGATGATCCCCCATAGGGTGCGCGTCAGCTCATTCTCATCAAGTGAATGAACAAAAGTCATCGCTGATATATTCGTCGCGTGATTATGCAGAATCACCTTATGATTTGGATTCCGTGCTAGGCGCACACTATGTGAAAGCAAATGGGTTGGAAATTCACTTGTTGGACCTCTTTCCGCCTCAAACCCCCAAAGTACATCAATCGAATCACCGCGCTCATTCAACCGAACAATTCCCAGTTCTTCACTAGGCCGTTTTTCCACATTTTTAAAGTAACTACCGGTGGCAGTGACTAAGAATATTTTTCCAACCAAGTTTTCAGGTACTTCTCCGAATCCGTTGAACGGTAATGATTTCTTAACGTGATCCGGATTCAGATAAGGTCTTAACTCATCCTCATCAATAATGTAACTAATGTTCCCCCCGTTACGTTCATCCCAGCCATGCAACCACATTATTGATGCCAGCTCTGCCATTTCTTTAACAAAATTTGCCTCTATTATGCTTTTCGAAGCTACGGTCATAGTTAATCATTCCTCTCATCAATTGATAAAATAGGTCTGTTAATTACATTATTATTGAAAAAGTAATCGTTTTCATTTAATGGCGCTGCTAACTTATTTCGCTATTTAAAGTCTTTTTCCAACATACTCAATGTTAAAAGCTTTCCCGTCATACACAACTTTAGTTAGGCTTGCATTGGGAATAACATCTACTTTAATCTGTTCGCTTGAAAGAAAATAAACAAGGCAGCTGAGAAATAATCCATGACTAACAGCCAAAATGTCATTGGAAGGAGTGGATGTGAATATCTCTAAAAGACGATGTATTCTCTTTTTTACATCACTATAATTTTCAGCGGCATGGAATGTGTCAATTTTTTTTAAGCCCTCCAATACAAATATCTTCTGCCAGTCCGGATAATCAGAATTAAACTGGGGTAGATTTGCGGCTGTTCCCGCTTTATTCCACATCAAGTGGGAATTCATTCCCTCAAATGAACCAAAGGATACTTCTCTCAGTTCTTCGATCTCACTAAGATTATTCATGGATAATCCTGCGCTGTGCAAAATGAATTTGGCAGTGTGTTTTGCCCTGGTAAGGTCACTCGTAAAAGCAGTGTCAATTGTTATGTTATTTTGCTTCAAAGCTCTCCCTAGCGCGCTCGCTTCTTCTTTGCCCCTTGTAGTAAGTGGTGAATCAGCACAACCCTGAGCAATATTAAGCAAATTGAAGAATGTCTGACCATGCCTTACCAGGTAGATCCTCTTCATTCCCCATTCCTCCCCTCTTTATCATTCAAGTAGAGTATATAGTCACATTCCCACGAGTACATCACATCGTTAATGAAAACGTTTTCAAAACGTTGTGATGAAACTTAGACGTCGTACACATATAATTGATTTTGTGAAGGAGGTGAAAACAATTGATCATCTTAGACCGCGAGATTACAAATCTTATACTTGTTCAAAAGCACTTAAGCGTAGAGGAAATTGCCCACCATTTATCTACAGAAAAGAACAAAGTCCTTGAACGGATTCATTTAATCAGTGAGCGGCTTCCTCATGAATCAATTGAAGTAGTTAACGGAGAAGTAAAAATATCTGAAAAGTGTGTCGATGAGTTATATGCATCATTGGTTGGCAATTTATCGTCAAATTCAAATGAGTATGAAGTCGATCTCAGAAAAAATTTAATCGAACTCGAGTTAATCGTTCATAGCAATCATCACACATTGCAAACACTATCTGATTTGTTTTATGTAAGCAAAAACACAGTTTTTTCGGATATGAAGTATTTGAAAGAAGAACTAAGAAATATGAATCTTCACGTAACATACTCGAGAAAAGATGGTTATCAAATCAATGGACCGGAATATTTAATCCGAAATTATTTAGTTCAACTCATAAATGAATTATTAAAAACAGCTTATGGAAGATCCTGTCTGATTGATCGATTTAATATTAATAAAAGCTCAATATCGATGTTTAAGCAAAAATTAGAGTGTATTGAAGACGAAATAATGATTCGTCTTACTGACGAACAACTTGGAAATTTACCCATTATTCTATCGATCTTATTACAACGAATGCAAAATTTTCCAAAGCCTTGGAACTTCAAGGTGGAGAAGTATGATATTAGAAACACCTTAGAATTTCCAATCATCAAAAAACAGTTCAGCGAATTTTCCTTTTTGAAAGATGTTGATTTATTATACCTGTCCTTACACATTCTTTCATCTAATCGAATCGAATCAGCACTTGAGTTTGCAGATAGCGAAGAAATAAACAGTTCGGTAAATCAATTCATTGCACTATTGAAGGAAAAATTAGCCATTGATTTTGTGAAAGAGACGGATTTCAAATCTAAGATTATGTTGCATATCCAGCCGGCAATTTTTAGAAATATTTTAGGTTTTCGTGTCAATAATCCTCTGACCGAACGGTTCATAAACGAGCACTATTACGTTTTTAAGGCAGTTGCTCATGCGGCAAAAAAATCATTTGGAACGATTCTAGAACATGACTTTTCGCATGAAGAAATCGTTTATCTTTCTATGATTGTACTCGGGTGGATGTATCAAACAGAGGAAGATAATTCAGCCTATTATAAAGCCGTTGTCTTATGCTTTAATGGGACATCGGTTTCAAAGCTATTGCTCGAAAATTTAAAAGATATGTTTCCTGATATTGATTTTGTTGGGGCATTTTCTTTTCGACAATTTGAGCAAATGAATCTGGAGCCTGATTTTATTTTCACAACTGTTCCAATGAAAAGTCGTATCACGACCATTATTGTTCCACCTTTTCTCGAGCCTGATAGCCGAAAACAATTGAGAAAAATTGTTACCAAGTTACTTAGTCAAGATCCACATCGAAAGGCTAAAGGGATTGTTTATGCCATAAGAGATCTCATTCCTGAGGATAAGCTGGAACTTGCTGAGCTTGCACTAAAATCCTTTTTTGATAAAAAAGAAGAAAAGCGACCAATTTATCATGAAAAGATAAGCTTAACAGAAGAAAATATTTCACTAATTGATTCCTCCATCTCTTGGGATAACTGTGTCGAGGCTGCCTTTAATCCCATCATTAGCAGGGGAAATATTGAAAACGATTACATCAATAAATGTAAATCCATATTTTATTCGAATTATCAACAAATGCTTATCGGTCCAAAAGTCTACCTGCCACATGCAACTGTGACAAAAGAATCTGCTGATCTTCAAATCACTATTTTCAAGCAAGCGGTGACAAATCCGGAAGGTGATCCTTTCCAGCTTATGGTCGCCTTAGTACCAGAAAAATCAAATGCTCATGTGCCTTTGCTATTAAAACTTAATGATGTTTTCTTGGAAAAAGGACGTATCGAAGCAATAGTCGCTTGTAAATCAAGGAAAGACATTCTAAATCTGCTTGAAAGGAGGTGAACACCGTGAATTACAGCAATTTATTTCAAAAAGATCTCATTATCCTTAATGCTGAGTATCAAGACCAAAACGATCTCTTCAATTCAACTTTTAAAAGTCTACAAGACAAAGGGTTAGTCAATGCATCCTATGGCACTGCGCTCACAGAAAGAGAGTCGCTTTATCCGACTGGCTTAGCAAACGAAAAAATTCAGTTTGCGATACCGCATACTGAAGTGACCTATGTTAACCGACCCTTTGTCCAAGTCGTTCGTCTAAAAAAACCTGTTCGCTTCGCTCATATGGGAATGTCGGATCAACAAGTTAATGCGGAAATCGTTTTTGTGCTCGGTATTAAGGATCCAAAAGGCCAGGTCGGATTACTTTCTGAAATTATGTCATGCTTTAATGATCAATCTTTTATCGATCATGTGAGAACGATCAATGATTCGCAACAAATGGAAGCTTACTTGAAAGACAAATTTGGGAGGTAGTCAAAATGAAACGAGTTATTGTCGCGTGTGGTTCCGGTGTCGCAACCAGTCAAACCGTTGCTTCAAAGGTAAAACGTATTTTGTCTGAGAAAAAGATAAGTGCAGAAGTGGAGGCTGTAGATATTAAATCGCTTGATCATTTGATTAAGAACTGTGATGTCTACGTTGCCATCACAAAGCCAAAGAAAGCATATGGAATTCCAACCTTAAATGGTATTGCTTTTCTTACAGGTATGGGAATGGACGCAGAGGTTGAAAAACTGATTGCAGCATTAAAGTAAAACAACGACCAACTATGAAAAGGAAGTGAATGAAATGGACGTTTTAACTAATGTTGTTCAATATGTACTCAATTTAGGTGCCTCGGTATTTGTCCCAATTATTATGCTGATCATTGGTATCTGTGCGCGAATGAAATTCAAAGATGCAATTAGTGCAGCCATCATTTTCGGTGTCGCCTTTGCCGGAATGAATTTAGTCGTTGGATTCATGCTCGATTCGATTAGTCCCGCGGCTCAAGCATTCGCTAAGAACACGGGAATCGCGCTCACTGCTGTTGATGGTGGCTGGACCACCGGTGCATCAATCACATGGGCATGGCCACTTGCCTTTCTCATCTTTCCAATCACGATTGGCGTTAACATTGTCATGTTAGCCTTAAAATGGACGAAAACGCTGAATGTTGACATGTGGAACGTTTGGGGGAAAGCCTTTACAGCAATCATGGTCTCGTATATCTCCGGAAATGTCTATCTCGGTTTTGTTGTCGTTGTCATTCAGATCATTATTGAACTAAAAATCGGTGATATTTGGGGAAAAGAAATTGAAGAATTGACTGGAATTCCTGGTGTTACTGTACCACACCATATGACAATCATTGCCAGCTTGCTCTACCCGATTAATCAATTAATGGATAAGATTCCACTGTTCAATAAGAAAATGGATGCTGATGCGCTGAAGGAAAAGTTAGGCGTTTTTGCAGAAAATCATGTCATGGGCGCAATTGTTGGCTTCCTTCTAGGACTTGTTGCCGGATATGGGGTATCCAAATCCTTAATTCTCGCGGTTCAGGCTGCAACAGCGCTAACACTTTTCCCTATGGTTTCCAAGCTTTTTATGCAAGCGCTATCGCCAATTTCAGAAGCGATTTCAGAATTTATGCGAAAGCATTTCAATAATCGAGAAATTCTAATTGGGCTTGATTGGCCAATCTTAGCTGGACGAAACGAACTTTGGGTAACCGCTATTTTGCTCATCCCAGTTGAACTATTATTTGCCGTCATTCTTCCGGGTAATAAAGTGCTCCCATTCGGCGGAATCATTAATCTGTCGATCGTCGTAGCAGTTGTATTGCTAGCCCGTGGAAATCTGCTTCGTATGGTCGTCTACGGAATCATTACAACGCCGGTGTTCTTATACCTAGCAACCTTTTTTGCGCCATATATGACACGATTGGCCCAAGAAACTCACGCTGTTAAAGTACCTGCCGGCAGCATGCTTACTTGGAGCACGATGGAAAATGGTGAATTCAAATTCGCTTTTTCTGAAGCGATGGCTGGAAAATGGTGGGGAATGCTCTTAGCCGTTGTTTGGATCGCACTGTTCGTCTACTTCTACTTTGGTCGAAAGAAAGAAAATGCGAAGCGGTATCACGAAGAAGCACAAACTGAAGGCTTTGAATCATGACCGCGAGGAAATCGGTAAAAGCATTTTGGATTTTCATGGTTTTTCTTGGATTCATCCTGTTACTACTTGGTTTTTTTACCGGTGATTTGATGATGTGGGTCGTTGCTTTACTTATTGGTCTTCTTGTTCGGTACTGTGCCTATGATTTACTTTTCAAAAAGTACGATCAAAAAGTTGCGGAGATTCGTCAAAAGTACGCGCAGAGAAAGGAGTGTGAAAAAAAGTGATCTATTCAGTAACACTTAACCCAGCCATTGATCGCATTATCCATGTCCATGATGCATTAACACGCGGAAAAAATAATCATGTATCTGAAAGCTATAATGACATTGGCGGTAAGGGGACCCATGTTTCAGTCGTACTCTCTTGTCTTGATACACCGAATATAGCAACAGGCTTTATTGGTGAAAACGGTAAGGAAGAGTTGTATTCACTGCTGATGGAACGAAAAGTCAATCCGGAATTCTTTGTTCTTCCGAATCGCGCCGTCCGCCAGAACTATGTCATTATGGATGAAACCCATTCAGGCAGCTTCATGATTACTCAAACAGGACCATCCATAACGCCAGATGAACTTGAGCAATTTACCACTGACTTCACGGGCAAGCTGGAACCGGATGATATTGTAGTATTTGCCGGAAATCCATCACGATTAATGAGTCCAAATGACTACGGTTCGCTATTAAAAAAAGTAAAAGAAACCGGCGTGCGACTGATCGTCGATGCGTCAGGCGACTATCTAAAAAAAGCCATTGAAATCGCGCCGACTTTAATTAAACCCAACCAATATGAATTTGGTGAACTGACACAAAAAAAGATCACCTCAATTGAGGACACAATTGAAGTGATGGAAAAGTCTAACTTATCTAAAATAGATTATATCATTGTTTCACTCGGCAAGAAAGGTTCCTTGCTGTTTCACAACGGTTCGATCGATCATGTTATTCCGCCAAAAGTAAAGACAGTAAATGATACCGGATGCGGTGACGCTTTTGTCGGCGGAATTGTTTACGCGCTATATAAAAATTTTTCTGTCGAAGATATGTTAACTTTCGCAACTTCCGTAAGCGCTTCAAAAGCAATGCAGCCGACAAGTTCCGGATTTGTTCCAGAAGAAGCGCGACTACTAAGAGAACAAGTAACATTGGAGAAGATCAAATAATGTTTTCGGAGGGGATCTTATGTTATATGAGTCTGAAAGAAAAGATTTATGTACCGTTGTTAAAACCATGTTTGATCGTTTTGAAACAAATGCTGCAGGTGGAAATGTCAGCGTCAGAATAAACGATGACCATATCATCATGACACCAACATTAATGTCTCAGCAAAAGCTATGCGACCTTACCCCTTATGACATCCTTGTCGTCACTATGGATGAAGAAATCGTGGAAGGCGATGGAAAACTGACGAGAGAAATCAACATGCACATGGCTTGTTATAAACAGAACAAGAAAATCGGTTGTGTCATCCACGCACATCCTAGAGATTCACTCTTTTTCGCAACCCTTGGAATTGAGCTGCCGAACCTTACGGAAGCAACACAAAAATTGGGTAAGATCCCTACTCTTGATTACCGTCCGGCAACGACTGTTGAACTTGCTGACCTTGTTCGTGAACACATAAAATCTCTTGGAGACGATGTCGTTCCAAAAGCCTGCCTTCTTAACAGCCATGGGATTCTAATCACTGATAAAACACTTCACAAAGCCTATGACATGCTTGAGAGAATCGAATACAACGCATACATTGCGGAAAAGGCTTTGATTTTCGACAAGCTGGGCATCGTTCCACTCCATAAAGAATGCTGATTAATTTTCTATGATTGATGGTGGCTTGAGACTTCTCCAGCCACCTTTATCATTTTTGATTGTTGCAAAAAAAATAACTCAGGAGGAAAAAATGATGAGCACTTTAAATTGGGCAATTTTAGGCACAGGTACCATTGCATCCGAATTTGCCGATACACTCCATCAATCAGGACGTCCTGTTTTCGCAGTCGCATCCAGGCAATTTGAACGCGCCAAAGAGTTTGCTAATGATCATCACGTGAAAAATGCATACCGATCTTATGACGAATTATTAAGTAATCCTAAGATTGATGTTGTCTACATCGCGACACCACATTCTAATCACTATGAACTCATGATTAAATGCCTTGAATACGGAAAACATATCCTCTGTGAAAAATCAATAACCGTAAATAGTGAGCAGCTTAATCATGTGACCCAACTTGCCAAAGAAAAAAAACTAATAGTCATTGAAGCAATGACTATTTATCATATGCCCCTTTATGAAAAATTGAACAATCTCATAGCAAACGGAAAAATCGGCAAATTAAGAATGATCCAAGTATCATTTGGCAGCCTTAGAGTTCCTGATAGCAACAGTCGCTTTTTGAGCGAAGAATTGGCGGGTGGTGCCCTTCTTGATATTGGCGTATATGCTTTATCCTTTACCCGCTTTTTCCTTAACAAACAACCTGATGAAATCTTAACAACAGTTAAACGATTTAAAACTGGGGTCGATGAGCAATCTGAAATTATCCTGCGGAATTCAGAGGATGAAATGGCTTCAATTATTTTGACTCTGTTCGCAAAGCTCCCAAAAAGAGGAATCATTACCGGTGAAAAAGCTTATATAACTGTAGATACCTTTCCACGTGCACAATCGGCGACAATTACTTATCCCGATTTTTCAACAGAGGTTGTAACAGCCGGAAATACAGATGACGCAATGGTTTATGAATATGACTATATGAATTCCGTAGTAAATAGAGAAAAAGAAGATACGACCCTTCAACTGACAACGGATGTGATGGAGCTGATGAGTGAGATCCGTAAAAAATGGGGCATTGTCTATCCGTTTGAATAATAGTTTTACAATAATTTATTCAACCAATATTCGAACTTAACAAAAAGAGAGTATTTTCACGCAGTTTTTAAGTCGTTTGCGGAAATTCTCTCTTTAATATTAATGATTAATTCAGCCCAGTACCGTCAATAATCCGTCCGTTCTGATTAATAGATCATGCAAATCAGTCATCTTCTTTCTTCATTTTTCAATCAGCAGCGCGCGCATGATCGCCGCAAAGCCTTCGACTGCCTGAATAAGTTGATTCAATTCAATGTATTCGTTATCTGTGTGTGCCAAATTTTCTCGTGAAGGTCCGAAGCCGATCGTCGGAATGCCCGCCTCCCCGGCAAAATGGCTGCCGTTCGTGCAAAATGAATAATGAGACAGCTGCGCAGGAATACCGATTTCGCGCAATGCTTGCAATGGCTTTTCAACAAAATCAGCATCTTCATCGTACATCCAAGCCGGGAAAAAGCGTTCAGCCTCGATGGAGGCTCCTGTATAACACTTATCGGTTCCTTTCGAGTAGTAGACTTTAGCCCTAAAGGTCGGATCATCTTTTTTTAGTTGTTCGATCACTTGCTGAATCGGCTGCAGGACGGATTCCTTTGTTTCATTGACCAGTGTGCGTCGGTCAAAAGTCGCCCGACACGATGCCGGAAGCACTGATTTTCCCGGATAAGGGGATGAGATAATATCAGTCAGTACCAGAATGCCTTTTCCCATAAATGGATCTTCAGGTGCCGGAAGCTTCTCGATTTCTGCGAGCAGCTTCATCATTTGCAGAGCGGCGTTCACCCCTTTCTCAGGATTGGCGGAATGAACCGATACACCTGTTGTTTCCACAACAACTTCTGCACGTCCACGCTGACCACGATTCAGGTTCAATCCTGTTGCCTCGCCAATCACAACCAGATCGGGATTGAATTTATTGCTGACCGATCGCGTTGCAACGCCTTCGAATGTTTCCTCATGGACGCTGCAGGAAATAATGACGCGTCCCGGAAAGTTCTTCCCGGTCTCACGCGCGAATTGTTTAGCAGCCACAATCATCGCACTGACCGAACCCTTCATATCGGAACTGCCGCGGCCGTACAGTCTGCCGTCCTTTTCCACTGGAGAAAAAGGATCAGTTTCCCAGTGCTCTTTATTTACTGGTACGGTATCAATGTGACCATCAAGCATCAGTGTCGGACCGTTCAACGCGCCGTTGATAACAAGCGCAACATTTCCTAAGGCGTCAACGGATACTTCATCGAATTCGTCGCCTTTACCAAATTCAGTGATGACGCTAGCCGCTTGATCCTCCGCACCTGAATAGCTTTGCGCACCGATCAACGCCTTACATAACTCAATCACTTGTTCCTTTTGGTCACACATTGAGCTCATCCCTCAACTTCCCTAACAGATTCGGGTATTCGCCCTTCCAAACAATGTTCCGGTAGGACTCCGCATCCGTATCCCCTTCCGTGCTGATCAGCAATACACGAGAGGAACGATCGATGGCAAGTTCTTTTTTACTTGACACCAACGCCGCTTCTGAACAAAGCAGGTAAAGCGCACCCATGGTCACTGCTCCGGATTCACCGGAAATCACTTGAGCGTCACCCTTCATTGGATTTCCATAAATCCGCATACCGAGTGCCGTCACCTCGTCAGAGCATGAAATCGCGCCGTAAGCATATTTGCATAAAAATTCATACGCAGCTTGATTCGGTTCACCGCAGGCGAGCCCGGCCATAATCGTCGCCATCTCTCCACCGACTGACTGCATCGCCCCGTCTTCATTTTCAAACGACTTGAAGTAGCAATCTGCCTGATTCGGTTCGACGAGAATAATTTTTGGCGGCGCTTCGGGATATTTGTGGAGAAAATACCCGGCAATCCCGCCGGCATAGGAGCCGACACCGGCCTGCAGAAGAATATGCGTCGGTGGCTCCGGCAATTGATCCAATATCTCCATGGCGATGGCCGCGTATCCTTGCATAATCCAAAGCGGAATTTTCTCATACCCCGGCCATGAGGTATCCTGGATCATTAGATACCCATTTTCGCGCGCCATTTGATCGCAAATCCGCACTGTTTCATCATAATTCACATCACTGATTTCCACGTCTGCGCCTTCTGCCTGAATGGCTTCCAGTCTTTTTAGCGACGACCCCTTAGGCATCCGAATCACCGACTTCAAACCCAATTCGTGCGCTACCCATGCGATTCCGCGACCGTGATTCCCATCCGTTGCGGATATGAAGGTTAGATCACCAAGCTGCTCTTTCACCTTCTTATCCTTCAGCATCTCAAACGAAAGATCCTCGATTGGCAGTTTCAACTTTTCTGCCAAGCAATTCGCAATGGCGTATATCCCGCCCATGACCTTAAACGCATTGAGCCCGAAACGATACGATTCATCCTTGACATATACTTTGGAAACACCCAATTCACCGGCAAGCGCATCGAGACTTCTTAAAGGCGTTTCAGCGTAGCGGTCATGTGTCCTTTGAAAAGATAATACCGTATCAATTTTCGCCTCGGAGAACTCCTGAACATCTGACGAATCCACATGACTCCATTGCCTTCTGTTTTTTTCTGTCTTTAACACATCACTCAAGGAACTAAATTCCTCCTTCACTGATCACTCCAGAACAATCGCAACAATTAACCAGCATCATTTGGTAAATCTAATCTTTGCTGTCTGCTCATGAGCGCTTTATAAAGCTTAATTTGACTATAAATTTAATTGTCTGTCTATTCAAGTATCGAATTGATACCTTTATAAAAATAAAATAGATTAAATATGTCATTATATCTGACATAATAATTGTCGATCAAAACAAGGTTTGATATGGTAAAAATATTAATACTTCGGGTAAATACACTATAAATCACTTTTATTTGTTCCTATTTTTAAATCGTCAAAATAATATAAAGTATCAAATTGAGATTATAATATCGATTTGATACTTTATGGAGGTTTTCCTCAATGTATGTTGAATTGCGCGAAGTTCAGTCTACCATTCAGCAAATCGTCATGGCGATCTCGGCTGTCTTGAAAATCGAGGTCGAGGTCGCCGACGCAAATTTATTTCGTATTGCGGGAACCGGATTGATCAAACAGAAAATATGGCAGGAAATGAGTGGAGAAGATGCCGTCTACCGGCAATGCGTCGAGAGCGGCCGGACGATAATCATTGACCGTCCGGGCTTCAACGAGATCTGTGCACTTTGTCCCCATGTCGGCAACTGCGCAGAGTATGGGGAAATTTGTACCCCAATTAAAATTAATGAACAAGTCATCGGCGTCATCGGACTGATCGCTTTTAGCCCGGAACAACGTGAAAAATTATTCGGTGATCAAGATGCTAATGTCTATTTTCTCAAAAAAATGTCTGACGTGATCGCGACCAAAGTGAACGAAAATATCATCTTCAGACAGCAGCTGATCGCGGAAAAGAAGATCTCGACACTCATTAATTGCATTGATATGGGGCTCTTAATGCTCAATAAAGGGGCCTGTGAATTCATAAGCAGCACCGCACGCAAAATGCTGCAGCTGCGCGATGAGGAGGAGCCGAGCCCAGGCTTGATCACACAATTTTCAGGGCATCAAAAAATCGGAACAGACGGGGCAATCCTTTGGATCAACCTCGGCTCCTATCGAAAGAAATTTTTCATCTCAGTACATCAAATTGATGCTCAGGAAAAAGATGAAGCGGAAGTTATTCTAATAGAAGATCCCGATCACATCACTCAGATGGCCACCCATATAACCATTGACAAGCAAAACCAAACGGGCGGACTAATCGGCTCCTCGCCCGCCATTCAAAATATAAAACAGGTTCTCTCCAAAATTAAAGACGAAACTATTCCGATCCTGTTTAACGGTGAAGATGGTACAGGCAAAACCTTTGCCGCACATTATGTTCATTTCTCAGCGAATAGACCCGATGAACTTTTTCGAAAGGTTAATGCGTCCTATTATTCGGAATATGACTTAAATTGTCTGTTATTCGGTGATCAAACCCATGCATCGCAGCCAGGTTATCTGGAAAAATTGGACGGCGGCACGTTGGTTCTTGATGAAATCGACCGCATCGGACAATCCACTCAGCTGCTTTTAACCAAATTTCTCAGTGATAAGCTGATTGAGCGCGATGGTCAGCCGTTCAAGGTCAATGTCCGTCTCATCAGCGCAACAAACAAAAATTTAATGGAGCTTGTGCAGAACGGACGATTCCGTCAAGATTTATATTATAAAATTGGTGTCGTGCCGCTCTATATGCCGCCGCTCCGCCAGCGCAAGGACGACATTGTGATGCTCGCCGACTACTTCCTAAGTCTGTTGAATTTAAAAACGAAAACCATTCGGAAAACTTTTGCTCGCGAGATTCAAAATATTGTCTCCAGCTACGACTGGCCGGGAAATATTCAAGAACTCTCAAACGCAATCGAATACGCGTTCAATGTATCTGATGAACCAGTCATTCACGTAGATCATTTTCCTGATTATTTGCTTGAAAAATACCGGCTCCGCACAAAGCAAACAAATGAGATTTTCAATTTGCGTGTAATGGAGCGAGAAACTATAAAAAAAGCGCTTATTAAAGTAAAAAACGAGGGCAAGAAAAAAGAAGACGCCGCAGCCCTTCTTGGCATTGGCCGCGCCACCTTATTCCGGAAAATATCCGAATATCAATTGAACCAGTAAAGCGGAAGTGATCATGCAGTACATTTTTCCGTTCGCAACCTGTTTTTTTTGCATTACAAAAGCGGAGCCCATCACTCCGCTACTTTTGCATACCCTGTCTATTAAAATTCCGAGAATATGGTTTCAAAGATTTGCAGCGTCTTTTGAATATCCGCTTCTGTATGTTGGGTTGACAGATAAATTCTTCCACGGTTCGGCGTAAGTCGAATGCCAAGCTCAAGCGAACGGGCAACCAGACGATTATAAAGCTCGATATCGGCGAACTTCAAATAATCTCTGAAATCATCCACAGGCTGATCAACCCCAAGCAAAAGCATGCAAATAGCTCCGTCATGACGGCAATAAAGAGGAATACCAAAGCGATCGCCCAGTACTCTGAGGCCTTCTGTTAACTGCTGACCTATGTTATCAAACCGTTCATAGACATCGTCACACTGCAATTGATCAATAGTCGCCAAGGCAGCAGCAACAGAGAGTGCATTACCATTAAACGTGCCAAAAGTACGGATTCCACAATCCATGACGCGACCTTTTCCTGCAACAATCGATAAAGGAAGACCTCCTGACACAGCCTTGGCAAACACGGCTATATCAGGCGTTACCCCGAAATAGTCTTGTGCGCCGCCTAAAGACATTCTGAAGCCTGTGATCACTTCATCAAAAATGAGCAAAATTTTGTTTTCTGTCGCTAGTGTTCGTAACCCTTCAAGATAGCCTTCATTCGGAAAAATCGGACCGGAATCGCACATATAAGGCTCGGTAATGATTGCGGCAATTTCATCACGATGCTTTTCAATCACATGCTTGATTGCCGTTAAATCATTCCACGGCAGAATGATGAGTTGATCGGATGCATCGGCTAACTGTCCCAATACTTCCCGATTTTTCTTCGGCTGCTCTCTTGGTCCCAACTCATCAACGGAACGGGCATCCGTGCTGATCAGTTCTTCATCAGACCATCCATGGTACTGTCCTTCAAACTTAATGATCTTTGATTTTCCGGTGAATGCCCTCGCCAATCGGAACGCGAACATATTCGCTTCTGTGCCTGTATTTTGAAAAACGACACGCTCAGCACAAGGGATAATCTCGGTCAGCTTTTCCGCAAGTCGGTTCAAATCGGCAGAAGGTGAGCAGAACTGCGTCCCCTTTGCCATCTGCTTGGCCACAGCCAGATTCACCGCATCCGGACTGTAGCCTAGAATCAAAGGACCCATTCCCGCCACATAATCGATGTACTCATTGCCGTCAACATCATAAAGATGAGCGCCTTTTCCATGATCAAAACAGATTGGAAAATCTTGAAAACCCGCTTTGTGAAAGCTGCTGGCAACACCATTTACTAAGTATTTTTTAGAGTTCTCATATAGTTTTTTAGAGTTCTCATTATTTATCGAATTCCCGCTCAGTCTCAATCACCTCACATGATGCTTGCTCAGAACCTCCGCAGGTGCTGTGACTTCAACGTTGCTCACAGGACGTGAGGTTATTAGTTGAAGATCCTTCTTGTTAGCAGAAGCACCTCACTACCTTTTTCCCGGACTTTTCGAAAATCCTCTTATACTTTTTCCGCTTCAGGGTGCAGTACTTGATTAATAAAGAGCTTGGTTCGCTCATGCTTCGGCGCATTAAAGAGATCGCTTGGTTTTCCTTCTTCGACAATAGCGCCTTTATCCATGAAAATGATACGATCTCCAATTTCTTCGGCAAATCGCATTTCATGCGTAACAAGAACCATGGTCATGCCCTCATCCGCGAGTTCGCGAATAACCTTAAGCACTTCGCCGACAAGTTCGGGATCCAGGGCAGATGTTGCTTCATCAAACAGCATAATATGCGGTTCCATCGCTAATGCGCGAGCAATAGCAACGCGTTGCTTTTGTCCGCCGGATAGCTGACTTGGATAGTGGTCCATTCGTTCGGCAAGACCCACTTTTTTCAAATAGTTCTCTGCAGTCTTCCTTGCCTCTTCCTTTGATTTTCTTCTTATTTTCACTTGTGCCGCCATCACATTCTCAACTGCAGTCATCATTGGGAAAAGGTTAAAGCTTTGAAATACCATGCCGATTTCTGTGCGAAGCTTAGCAACGCGTTTCTCATTATAGCGGCCGGACTTGTCTGCAAAATTCTCCCCTTCAACTTTGACTGTTCCTGATGTTGGGAGCTCCAAGCAATTCAAACAGCGAAGCAGCGTTGATTTTCCTGAGCCCGAAGGTCCGATAATCACGACAATTTCACCTTGATGAACATCCAGGTCAATCCCTTTTAAAATTTCCAGACTGCCAAACGATTTATGAAGCTGATTCACTTCGATCATTGGTTTAGGCATGTTTCGATAACCTCTTTTCTAACAGCCGCACGACTTGAGACAACGGCAAACTGAGAATCAGGTAAGCAACTGCGAGAATCGTATAGGACTCAATCGTTAAAAAGGTCTGTGACGCATAGGCTTGTGTGCGCAGCAATAATTCGTTGACCGTGATAAACGCAAGCAGCGATGTATCTTTAATCATCATAATCAGATAGTTACCAAATACAGGAATCGCCTGTCGTGTTGCTTGTGGAATCACAATAGACCACAAGGCCTGACGCTGCGTATAGCCCAGCGCAAGCGCCGCTTCTGTCTGTCCCTTGTCAATCGACAGAATCGCGGCACGCACCACTTCAGATAAGTAACAGCCGTAATTGATTCCTAATCCAAGTATTCCGGCGAAAAGCGGATTGAGCTGAAATTGATAATCCGGCATGAAAAATTGAGCAACTAAAGAGATAAGCAGGGGCACAACATAAAACATATACACAAGCTGAACAAGGAGCGGCGTCCCCCTGACAATTTCCAAAATAACAACCAATATGCCCTTTAGTACTTTTGAGTCCGATAAACGGCCCACTGCAATGAGTACACTTAGAATAACAGCCAGCAAGAATCCGCCTACTGTTGCTTCAAGAGCAATTAAAAGCCCTTGCCATAATTCCGGTGTCAGTTCTTTGATGGCTGTGGCAAAATCCAGATGACTCAAAATATCCATTCGTTACACCTCATTCGTCAATCAATTGTCTTGCATTCTGCAACCTTGCCCTTAACTTGAATTTCCCATACAAATAGCAGAAATCAGAGTTAGTCTTGTTGAAAGAATAACTCTGATTCAATCAATTTTAGTTTTATTTTTGAACGGGCACGTAATAGTTATCAGGCATTCCGTATTTCTTCAATAGATTCTTGATAAATCCGTTTTCTTTCAAAATATTAATTTGTTTGTTGATCGCGTTTACCAGCTTCGTGTCGCCCTTTCTTGCAGCAGCACCGATGTTTCCGGAAGCCTGTGGTGTATACGGATCAAGAATTTTTAATTTCAGCGATGGATCTTGTTTCAAGCTATAGGCAGCAACGGCACCATCAGTTACCAATGCATCAATCTTTCCTGTGTTTGCCGCAAGAAGCAAATCGGCTTGAGAACCGAACACATTAATTTGTTTGATTTTGCCTTCTTTTTTCAGCTTGTTCGCAAAGTCATAGAATGCTGTTCCTTTTTGTGCGCCGACCACTTTATCTTTCAGGTCATTAACACTTTTAATCGGTGAATTCTTCGGAATAACGAACGCTTCGCCCTCTGTATACCAAATTGTTGTGAACTTCGCTATTTTTTCTCTTTGCGGGTTAATATACATAGCATCCGTCACGAGATCGATATTCTTATTGTTTAATTCGAGGAGCAAGTTCTCAAACTTTGTCTGTTTCATTTCAACCTTTGGAATTCCTAAACGTTTGGCAACTTCTTTAATGATTTCAGCGTCGATACCGGTGAATTTTTTCGTCTTCTGGTCAATGAAAGCAAACGGCGCATCATTTGAAGACCCCACGACAAGGACTCCTTTTTTCTTTGCCGCCGCCAATGTGTCTGTCGTTTTACTTGAAGAAGAGCTGCCTGATTTGGAACTGCTTGAGCCACAAGCTGAAAGAATACCGACGAGCAATACAAGAATAAGTGCTGACATAAACCAACGTTTCATGAAAAAGACCTCCCCAGTTATTGAATTATTTAAGTTATATAATTAAATACAATTTTCAGTTATTCATATTTTGAATTCTACTAGTCATTGCTAGAAAAATCTATGCACCTTTTTTATTTTACAGTTTCCAGTGCTTCTTCAATTATATCCAATCCCTGAGCTAATTGGACTTCAGTAATCGTCAGCGGCGATAAGAAACGAATACAATTGCCTTTCAATCCGGCATCAAGAAGAAGCAAACCATGCTGATTGGCATAGGCAACTATTTTCTTGGCCCGATCTTTATCCGGTTCTTTCGTCCCTTTGTCCTTAACAAATTCAACGGCTGCCATGGCGCCAAGTCTTCTAAAGTCACCGATAAATGAATAGGTTTGTGCCCACTCTTTCGCCCGTTCTTCAATGATCACGCCTATTTTTTCTGCTCGTTCAATAAGATGTTCTTCTTTAATAATATCGAGAACGGCTAATGCAGCAGCGCAAGCGATCGGGCTGCCGCAATAGGTGCCGCCGAGGGATCCCTTTAGATCGCATGCATCAAACAGTTCCGCTTTTCCGACGACACCGCTAAGTGGGAATCCTGCAGCAATCGATTTGGATACGGTCATAAGATCCGGAGCCACATCAAAATTTTCAATGGCAAACATTTTTCCTGTTCGAGCGAAACCGGCTTGAATTTCATCAGCGATAAATACAATCCCATGCTCGGTACAGAAATCGCGTACGTACGTAACAAAACGTTTCGACGGAATAATGAACCCGCCTTCACCTTGAACAGGTTCCATCACGATACAAGCAACCATTTCCGGAGCAACACTGCTTAAAAAGAAGTAATTAAACTTGTCAATGATATACTCGTCATACGCCTCTTCAGACATTCCTTCCGGTTTCCGATATGGATAAGGATAGGGCGCTTGATAGGTTTCGGGGGCGAACGGCCCGAAGCCGAATTTATAAGGCTTTACCTTGCTTGTCATGCCCATGGTCAAGTTTGTTCTGCCATGAAACGCACGATCAAATGTCACGACTGCTTGTCTGCCAGTATAGGCACGAGCAATTTTCACAGCATTTTCAACAGCCTCCGCGCCGGAGTTAAGCAAAAGTGCCTTTTTCGTAAAATCTCCCGGAGCAATTTCACACAAGCGTTGACATAGTTCAATATAGCCCGGATACATAATGACATTAAAGCCGGGATGGATAAAGTGCTCAAGCTCTTCTTTTACAGCACTGATAACTTTCGGATGACAATGTCCGACGTTTTGGACACCAATTGCTCCGGCAAAATCAATGAATTGATTGCCCTCAATATCGGTTACTAACGCTCCTTCCGCCTTTGCCGCAATATGGCGATTCCCATTTCCGACGGCAGCCGCAACAAATTGATCGCGTTTATCCTGCCAAACTTTTGTTAGATTTCCTTCCAATAATTCCTTTCCCAATGTTCTCACTCCTTTAATAGATATTTTGCTAATTTTTTGGTATTATGTATAGTATCAAAATTCAAATAATTATGGTGTCAGGAGTGCCTATGATCTCACTAACCATTCAATCTGATACTAAAAAAGAATATATTTACCGTCAAATCTACAAACAATTGAAAAAAGAGATCCTTCTTCACCATTTTCTTCCAAACGAAAAGCTTCCTTCCAAACGCGAGTTGGCACAAACATTACACGTTAGTGTCAACTCAGTTAACGGAGCCTATCAGCAGCTTCTCGAAGAAGGCTATATTTATGCTGTTGAGCGAAGCGGCTTTTACGTTGAAAAACTGGATACGATCCCGCTTTCTCAGAGCCTCCCGCAATCACTGGATCTTGATCTTGTTGAGGAAAAAGAATCGAAAAAAGATTGGATTTCCTTTTCACATATGTCTGTCGATCGATCAATCTTTCCATTTGACAGTTGGTTTTCGTGTGAGCATCGCGCACTGAAATTAAGCAGATTAGAGCTTAACGATGACTCATCACGCTTTCCGCAAGGCATATACTCGGTACGAAAAACAATTGCCCGCTTCCTGTCCATAGCTCGTGGTGTGAAATGTTTTCCGGAGCAGATTGTTTTAGGCGGCGGCACCCAGTTTCTCTTCTACATACTTCGCCACCTGTTTCAGGAAGACGCATTGTACGCGATGGAAAATCCGGGCTACCGGCGCATGTATGAATTACTGCAGATGGAACAGGTACGTCTTAGAACGATTCCGCTTGATAATAAAGGAATTTCTATTGATCTTCTCAAACAAATCAATCCAAACGTTGTCTATGTGACTCCGTCGCACCAGTTTCCCTCAGGTGTTGTGATGCCGATTTCGCGCCGTATCCAACTTTTGAATTGGGCTGCCGAAAAAGAAGATCGTTATATCATTGAAGATGATTACGATAGTGAATTTAAGTATGAAACGGATACGATTCCATCCCTCCAAGGCCTCGACAGCTACGGGCGAGTCATTTATTTCGGCACGTTTTCCAAGTCACTGCTGCCTGGTTTACGTTTGAGTTACATGATTCTTCCGCAAAAGCTGCTTAAAAAATACAGAGAGCGCTGCAGCTTCATTATGTCAACGAGCAACGCTCTGGGGCAATTGACCTTGAAGCAATTTATTGATTCAGGTGAATACCGCAAGCACATCAAACACATGAAACAAGTGTATATTGAACGGCAAAAGAAATTGATTGATGCATTGAAAAAGCGCTTTGACTCAGCTATTACGATGCACGGTGCAAACGCCGGTCTTCATTTCACTGCAGAATTTGATACACCTCGTACAATTGATGATATCGCTGAACGTGCGCGTGCAGCCAAAATAGAGCTCTATAATCTCAAGCCCTATTGCCTTGATGGCAGCTATCTCTACGCGCGGCCGGCCTTTATTTTAGGTTTTGCAAACCTATCTGTTGATAAAATCGAGGAAGGTGTAGAACGCCTCTACCATGCCATTTTTGAATGATGGGGCGAGTTTTGTATAATGTTACTGACTGATTTATCAAGCCAGACAGAAAGAAGGCCTCCTATGCGAAGCAGTATCCGTGACCTGATGAACCAATACACCCCAATCATTTTAGATGGTGCAATGGCAACTGAAATTGAGAAGCAGGGGATCACGATCGACAGCGAGCTGTGGTCAGCGGCCACCATTCATGACCATCCTGAAAGCATTAAAAAAGTGCATCTGGATTATTTTCGAGCTGGTGCCGATGTCGCAACGACCAATACTTATCAGGCAACATTAGCCGGATTTCAGCAAAGCGGTTATACAGAACTCGAGGCGGAGCAGTTCATTCAAGATGCCGTAAGCATCGCGATTCAGGCCCGCTCCGAATTTTGGGAAGGACTTAGCGCTGAACAAAAACAAACACGTCCCTATCCACTCGTTGCAGGAAGTGTTGGTCCCTATGGCGCATATCTTGCCGACGGATCGGAATACACAGGGGATTATGCCTTAAATGACGCCGGCTATCGGATGTTCCATCGTTCGAGAATGCAGTTGTTAAAAGAAGCCGGAACAGATCTGTTCGCGTTTGAGACAATGCCCAATTTTGATGAAACCAAAGTGTTGGCCGGCATGCTGAAGGATGAGTTTCCCGAGGAAGAAGCCTGGCTCTCGTTCAGTCTCGCTGACAATGCGCATCTGTGTGACGGAACTCCACTTGCCGAAGCGGTGTCCTTTTTTAACGCCTTTGATCAAATTACGGCGATCGGCGTGAATTGCATTGCAATGAATCGAGTTGAACCGGCGATCAAGGTTATTCGCCAAGTGACGGACAAGCCGATCGTGGTCTATCCAAACTCCGGTGAACACTACCATCCACTGACCAAGCAATGGGAAGCGGCTAAAATGCAGGAAAGTTACGGATCAGCATCCAAAGCATGGTTCAAAGCCGGCGCGTCGCTTATTGGCGGCTGCTGCCGTACATCACCGGAAAACATACGGCAAATTGCTGAATGGGCGCGAGCATAAGAACAAGCAAAAGAAATTGAATGCCTCATGCACAGGACATCTTTGTGCTATGTTGACTAACCCAATTCGTCTATTCAGTATTTGTGCTGTGCGCAGCAAAACGGTCTCCTGCAAAGATTCATCATGGAATTAGATAAATTTATTTTCTTGAATGAGGTTTCAACAGATAGAATAATTACCTGACTTGAGTTGACTTTATCTTTGTTTTTAAGATCAAACCCCACCAAAAAAATAGATATAAGAAACCAGCAACCGGATAGATGGCAGCAATTGATCCTCGTCCTATCTGATTAATCAACCATTCAAATTCATTAAAACTTTCTGCACGTCCTAAGGCAATCCACAAAAACATTAACGGTGCTGTTAAAAGCATAAGGAGCGCAACTAAAGAGTAGCCTATAAATTTCTTTTGAAAAAGGGAAAAGAGTATGCCAAGTAAAGACGTGAGCAAAAACAAATAGTAAATGACCAATACCCAGACGGGTAAAGTTTCCATTAAGTTCACCCTTCCTTAAAATATTATTAACTTGAAATTCCTATTTTTCTGGACTTCAGCTTTAGATTGAGAATAGCTCAATCATTACCGATTTAACGAAATGAATGTTTGTTATCAGCTGTTTTTACTTAACCGATTTAGGGCTGCTTCGTATTTTCAATAATGGAGTAAAACTGTAGGATTCTGTAGAGGAAACAACCATTTTAAGAAGTTTGTGAATAAATCAGTTTATGAATGTATTTGAGTATTCGTTTGTCCTTCAACAACTTAATTATAAACATCAATAAACTGCGCTAACAATATGATTTACAGACTCTCAACAAACACGTAACAAACTCAGTCATACGTAAACCATGACCCGACCATAGAAAAAAACAGGCATGCTCTAGACGGAGCTTACCTGCCTTAATCAATTTTATTTATTTAACTTACCTGCTCTTTGCGCGCATCCCGATCTTGATCAATTCATTGACCACAAGCGGGATTAAAGCGAACAAAATGACGATGACCCAATCTTGCAACGACAGCATCTGAACATGGAATGCTGCGGCCAAGAACGGAACGGAGATCACAGCGAATTGAAGGACAATCCCCAGCAGGATTGCGCCGATCAAATATTTATTCGAGAACAGCCCCACTTGGAAAATGGACTTGGATGCGCTCCGCATCGACAATGAGTAGAAAAGCTGGGATACGGCAAGCACAACAAACGCCATTGTTTCCGCATAGGTCAGGACATCTTCCGGAATTGAACCGGACCACAGCTGGTAGCCATGTTCGCTTAATCCAAAGTAGAAAGCGACTAAAGTCAGAATACCGATTAATGATCCGCCAATAACTGCCCGCATGGCTGCTCCTCCAGCGAAGAAGCTTTCCTTCGGATCACGCGGCTTTTTACTCATCACATCTTTGTCTCCGGGATCGACGCCAAGCGCAATTGCCGGAAATGTGTCGGTAATGAGGTTTATCCATAAAATTTGCGTCGGAAGAAGCGGCATCGGCCAGAAGAAGAGTACCGAAGCAAGTATAGCAACAATTTCTCCAAGGTTGCAGGAGAGCAGAAAAACAACGGATTTTTTAATATTGTTATAAATATTACGTCCTTCGCGAATCGCTGAAACAATGGTTGTAAAATTATCGTCGGTCAGGATCATATCGCTCGCGCCTTTAGAAACATCTGTACCGGTAATTCCCATGGCGACACCGATATCCGCATTTTTCAGCGATGGTGCGTCATTGACACCGTCGCCGGTCATCGAAACAATATTTCCGTGCGATTGAAATGCTTTTACGATCTTAACTTTATGTTCCGGAGAAACCCGTGAAAACACGCGATAATGACCGATTTTTTCGTTCAATTCTTCATCAGTCATTGAGTCGATCTCGCTGCCCGAAACGGTTTGTGCCAGTGACGTTGCCATACCGAGCTGCATGGCGATCGCTGCTGCTGTGTGCTGATGATCGCCGGTAATCATGATCGGTGTAATCCCTGCTTGTTTCGCCTGATGGATCGCATCTTTAACCTCAAGTCTAGGCGGATCAATCATGCCTACGAGTCCAAGCACAGTCAAATCCTTTTCCATGACATCAGCATCAATCATTTCATCGGTATCTTTGTATGCCGCACCAAGAACACGAAGCGCTTGGTCAGACATTTCTTCCGCTGCTCTGAGGTAATCCGCTTTTAGCTCATCTGTAAGAGGAACCTTTTCCCCATTAACCAACGCATGAGAAGAGATTTTTAAAATGTTGTCAAATGCACCTTTTGTGTGTACACGATAATGGCTGCCTTCCTTATTCAGTGTAGACATCAGCTTGCGGTCGGAATCAAACGGATTTTCCGCCACACGTGCATGTCCCACCTCCAATTCGCGTTTCGGCGAATGAAACTTTTCACCAAGTTCAAGCAAGGCAATTTCCGTCGGGTCACCGGTGCCCTCACCATTAATAAGTGTGGCGTCGGTACACAGCACCATCGTTTGAATCAGTTTTCGTTCCGTACCCTCATCGGCTGTCGCAGTTCCTTCATTCGGCACATCAAGAAATTTGCGATGTGTATACAGGTGGAGCACCGTCATTTTGTTCTGCGTCAGTGTCCCCGTTTTATCCGAACAAATAATGTTGACCGATCCCAGTGTTTCAACTGCAGGCAAGCGTTTCACAATGGCATTGATCCGCGACATGCGCGTCACACCGAGTGCCAATACGATCGCAACAATAGCAGGCAGCCCTTCCGGAATCGCTGCAACAGCCAAACTGATCGCGGTCAGGAACATCTCAAAAAGATCGCGCTTTTGAATCAGCGCAATAACGAAAATGAGCACGCAGATGCCGATGGCAATATACCCAAGCGTTTTACCAAGCTCTGCAAGACGTTTCTGCAACGGCGTCATATCCGTTTGCGTCTCATCAAGTCCCTTGGCGATCTTGCCGATTTCCGTATTCATTCCTGTGCCAACAACAACACCTTCCGCACGCCCATAGGTCACAAGAGTGGACATAAAAGCCATATTAGCTAAATCGCCAAGCGGCGTTTTGGGGTCCTCAAAAACATGTGCGGCATTCTTTTCCGACGGAACAGACTCCCCCGTCAGAGCCGATTCTTCAATCTGCAGATTGACGCTTTCGATCAACCGAAGATCAGCCGGAATATAGCGTCCTGCATCTAAAACTACAATGTCTCCGGGAACAATATTTTTTGAATCAATTTCAATGACATCGCCATTTCGACGAACAAGCGCACGCGGTGTCGTCATTTTCTGAAGTGCTTCAATCGCTTTTTCTGCCTTAAATTCTTGGAATACACCAATGATTGCATTCAGAATAACAACAAGCAAAATGATGACTGAATCGGTGTATTCGCCAATGAGGAGTGTAATTACTGCCGCACCAAGCAAGACGTATATCAACATATCTTTCAGCTGAGAAAAAAACAGAGCAACAATACTTTTCTTTGGTTTGCTTTTTAATTTATTTTCTCCATAGGTTCCAAGCCTTGACTGTACTTCCGCGTCCGTCAAACCTTGTCTTTGATTGACCTGAAGCTCATTTAATACCTGTTCAGCGTCTTTGGAAAACCAACTCACGTTCGCTACACCATCCTTATCTCGCCACTAATCTATTCTCTTATCTTTACCCCATTTTCAATTCTCACAACCGGATTGACCAATTTTTTTTCTGCGATTCGTCCATACTTTTTGAGTGTATGAAAAAATTCCGGATTCTACACCGGAATTTTTAAACACGTTCGACTATTACGTTTTTATGAGTAACCCATTATTAAAACACAGTAAAGGTTCGAGTAAGACTTTTATTTCCCGCCCGATCTTGAGCATAAACTGTCAGTTTCTTTCCCTTTTTTTGTTTTTGGTACAGCTTAATACTGTACTTACCGTGAGTATTTGCAGCCACAGCACCAAGCTTTTTTTTGCCATACCGAACCGTAACACGTGCACCAGGTTCCGCTGTTCCCTGTATTTTCAACTGCTGATGATAAAAACGATAGACAATTGGCTCCGCCGGAGGTGTCTGATCTTTAACTGTTATTTTCTTTGATTGGCCCGCGTTTCCGCTGGTATCCGCCGCAAACACATCAAGTACCGTCCCGGCTTTCTGCCTTCCGATAGTGGCTTGGAAATGTCCGGTGGCGTCCGCCTTGCACTTAGCTAATAATCCGGCTTTGCCGACGATGGCAATGACTGCTCCAGGTTCTGAATTACCTCTAAGCTGTGAATCCTTATCTCCAAATGGAGCAATGCGCGGCTGTCTTGGAGCCTCACGATCTTCCTGGCGTTCAGCAAGATTTGAATAAGTAATAGGTGCACCTTTTTCATTTGGGATCGATGCGGCACTGTTAACAATGATCGCACCGCCGCCTCTGAGCTTTGGTGCTTTTGATTTACCGTTATACACCTTCTTTTTCAACTGTTGAAACCCAGCAATTCCATGAAAGCCATAAGGGCCGTCCGCCTGGTTCAAATAAAGGGCTTTGCGAAAATTACTCATGAATTGTCCGAAAGACATAGCCCGGCTGATATACTCATGGATTACGTCTTGGACAGCCCGATAATTATTGTGCGGATCTTGGATGATCCGTTTAAACAAATCATCCGGTTGGCCGCATTGTATATATAGGTATTGCACAAAGAGATATGAGAGTGAATAGTTCGCCAAATTGTCACCAGAATCATCCCAGTAAAGCAGTGACTTGCCATTCGCTATGGAGCTGGATTCATTATAATAATCAATTCGATCGTCAAGCGGCTTTTTCGCCAGCAATTGTTCTGCAGCAAGCGACAGTCCTTCATCAAGCCAGGTATCCATCTCATTCTTTTTTTCCACCAGGACATTTTGGTTATAATTGATAAGGTGCTGAAATTCGTGCACCAGCGTCGAATAAGCGAGCGACACTTTTTTATGTTTGCTTGAACCAAGCGACGGATACGTATCGACATACACGATTTCACTATGATTTGATTTCTTCCCTTTGTATAAATCATTCGGGTCAAAATAGCCCGACGCAAAACCGCCATTGTGTTCCGCCGAACCGTCCTTTATATCAAAGCAGAGCAAATTGATTTTCCCATCATGATCCACATCAGAGGGTGCTCCGAAATAACGATTGTCCAGCGGAAAAATAGTTTGATCAAACGTCTTACCAAGCGTTTCCGCATCCTTTTTTGTCAGCTGGTTTCCGTTCACCCACACCTTGGTGTGCTGACCCACGTAGCTTAATTTCGCTGTAATTTGGTATCGCTTATCCGTCGACAGATCGGATACCCAGAATTTTTTACCCGAACCCACTTTAATGCTTTTTTTCTTTTGCGATGTATGATTCAATGGATTATATTTTGCTCGAATCTTTAGCGGCTGCACATAATCAAGCCGGTAAGAGGCCCTTTGCAGCTTTTTGTTTTTCGCATAGCTTTTATTATTAATACTGAAGTTCCCTGTACTTTCCGTTTTGTAGCCGTTCGCAGATTCATTGCTGATCAGTACCGTACCGTCAGCTGCGCGTGCCGGGACTGCGGGAGTCAAAAGAAACAATGCCATGAGAATTAGAACTATTCGCTGTATGAAACGGCTCATCAAAACGCTCCTCCCCCGGCTGATAAACTCAAAAACTCGCATTCTTGTATCTTGTTAAAGTGTACTTAATCTCATGCGCAAACTCAACTGTGAACTGATTTCAAGATCGGAATAGCTACCGTATTTAATTTGCTATATAATTATTATGTATCCCCTTACAAAAAAGGATGAGTAAATATGACTCCTAAAAAGAAATCTCTGAACACGATCATTGGCAATTTTGTTATGTGCATCTTATGGTTTTTGTTCGCTGCCACTTTAATCGCTTCGTTCATTCTTTGGCTGTACACAAAAAATCCGCTTTCCATCATAAGCGGAATAATCTGCGCGTGCGGTATCCTTTTCAACATATATCTTAGCAAACGTGCCAAAGTTGACGAGTCCATCAAAAATAAGGGTTAAATGCATGCTCCAAATGCATAAGCGCATCGTCTGCCTCTTGATCGAGCAACGAAGCATTTTTCAATCTAAAATAGATACATCGTACAAAATGCTTCATATTCACTCTTTGGATCAGATACTTGCGAAACGCTGAGGCATGAACGGATTGATTTGGTTTCTGTAAATCAATATTGCGAAGCCACTGAATCAGTACGGAGACCGTTATTTTTTTCGAAGTCACCATACTTACAACCGCTGTTGCCATTCGTTCATCCTCTTCCGCATCGAATACAGTCGGAGCATTCCGAAGCATGGTCAGCAAGCTTTCCCAAATGGTGATACATTCGGATTCGCCTACGAATCGGTTCTGCGCACATTCATCAAGCGCGTCACTGATATGGGCAGGCGCGTGTGCCCATCCTTTTCCTTCAACAAAGCTTCGATAATCATTCTCTAACTCACAATAATGATTCAGATGCTCAAGCAGCTCCGTATAGTCCTGTCGACCGATAAAAGGCTCTTGATTATCCCGATATAAAATCAACGCAATAAGCAATGCTGAGAAGGATCTCAGAAACACGTGATCCGACAGCTCTTCACCGACTTCATAAAAAAGCAACCGTTCTGAAAGTGTTCGATTAAGAATCGTCATGAGCTGCTTTCCATCAAGCAGCTTGAACTCAATCAGCCATTTTGAAAGAATGGTATACCCAAGATCATCTCTTAAATCACTATCTGTGGAATGAAGAGCACGCATTACGTACTCAACCGCTTCAAAATCAGAGAATCCTTCTGGCACATGAAAATCATTATTTTTGATTTCAATAAGCTTGTCCTTTAATTCAGTATCGGTCATCTTGTCCCCTCGTGAATCTTTATTTGATTGATTCATTTGGAACGCTTTTTTCTATAGATTCTCCAAGAAGATCATGGACTTTTCTTCATTTGGAACGTGAATGACATTTGTATTAATAAAATCTTCCGCATCCGGACTATGTGCTTCTCTTATCTCTAAGGCAGCCTGTTCAAAATCATATGTGGTTCGTTTGAATTCGATTTGATCCGAATCGATGAGCAGCCAATAGGCTCCAGGCTGTTTTGCAAACGGCATACCCACGCTGCCTGAATTAAAAATTTTTGTTTTCTCAAGTTTCATTTCGTACTGAATATGCGTATGGCCGCACACAACGATGGACTGCTCCACTTCAGCGAACAGTTTATTGATTCTTTTTTTCGGCGATAAAGGTGTAAAAATATCGTGATCGTTCTCGGGTGTCGCATGGCAAAAAAGTACATCGCCAAGTTCATCCACATGAATACTTGTGACATCGTCCAAATTTGAAAGAAAATCAAGTTGTTTACCTGTTAAACTGTTTGCGACCCATTTTGTCGTTACTCGACCTTCTTCTGACATATGAAGCAACGGTGCTCCCTTTGATGCGTCAACAACTTCACGGTCACCATTTCCTCTAATAAATGTGATGTTTGTTTTATTCCGCAAATTTAAAAGGCAGTTTAATGTTTGAACAGGCATCGGCCCGGAAACCATGTCGCCACCAATAATGATCCTGTCCGGCCTCACCCGATCTAGCTCATCAAGGACCGTTTTCAGCGCAGGAAAATTTCCATGAATATCATAGAGTGCAGCAATCTTCATCATCACGTTCCTCCTCTTACTTAGTCAATTATAGGAACGCAAATTTCATTAAATTTGTTACATCATGAATTGTTCATTGATTGATGAAGATACCTTAATAACCATCTGATCCATTAAAACATCATTCACATGTTCATGATCAGACAGCTTGGTTTCATGAATTTTCCGTCCTTCTTCCATGAAGCTCATGGGAATCAACGACCGGATCATCAACCCTGCCTCTTCGGCCATTATGGCATCTCTTAACCACGCTAATGATTCAAAGCCATTTACCAACGCTAAAATTACTTTCCAGTAACGCCCAATTCTCCGGATATGGGAAACCTAAAGCCCAATAGCTGATCCCGCGCAGATTATATAATCGGACAAGATCAAATTTCGCTTGTGCACTGCGCGCATCTTCAAACCATACCTCATGTGCGCTTCCATTTGCATCCACATAGGTGTAAAAAGGAGATTGTGCAGCTTCATTGAACTGAATACTAACGCCATTACAAATGGCGCGTTCAAGTGCTTCTTTTGGGCTAAAGGTTTCTGCTTCCTGTCCTTCTTTATGTGGGAGCAGCCAATCTCGAGCATACGTTTCAAATCCAAGCGAAATTTTATTTGCCGGCATCACTGATAAAGCGTACTCAACCACTCGCTTCATTTCATTAACCGGTGATATGGCTTGAGGAGGACCCAATCGATACCCCCACTCGTAAGTCATTAAGACAACAAAATCAACAATTCGGCCATGCGCTTCATAATCATACGCAATGTATTCCGCACGTGGCTGATCTATGGCTGTTTTTGGCATAACCGCTGTAGATACGCTAAACCCAAGCGGATGCAGCCGGTTAACAACAAACTGCAAGAAATCATTAAAGCCTCGGCGATCCTCAGGCCGCACGCTTTCAAAATCAATGTTCAACCCGCGGTAGCCCTTTTGCTGCATCACACGAATAACCGATGATACCAAATTTTCACGAGCGACAGGCGAAGTAAAAATCGCATGAGCAACATCTGCGCCTGATTCATTTAGCGAGAAATTAACAATCGGCATAAGAGGCATGATGCTGTGCGCATAGGCAGCAGCTATAGATTCCTGATCGTCCAAATCATCCAAGTTGCCGTTCTCCGTTACATGATAAGCAAATGGCAGCACAGTCGAAAGAAGACCGTTTCGCTGAACAATTTCCGCGGCTGCTTCTTTTACCGGCTGATAAGTATAAGCATTGATCTCAATTACCGGCCGTTCAGGGGCGAATACCGGCGGCATAGACGGGATGACCAGTGCCTGACCCGGCACGAGCCGTTCCGGATAAGCTAATCCATTTAACGCAACAATGCCTACAAGCGGCACTTGATAATGTTGAGCAATTTCCCATAATGACTCACCGCTCTGCACAACGTGAATGTCCATGATTTATGACTCCTCCCGCACCAATCGTTTTGCGAATTCCCAACATCCTTATAATTATGTTGACATGTTAACGAATAGGTTTAGAAAGGGAGTATTATTTTGAAAAATAGTTGCTTAGCCTTTAAGGCAGCTGTTTATCATGCCGATGGATTTCAAGGATGCATGTGGTATTTCTCCATCCCTAAATGTCATCAACCATGGCTTTTAAACGAAATCCGGTAATTCATTTAAACCGAAAATCATTTTTTTGTATGCGTACCGGCCCGAATGAACTTTATCATTCTTTTACAGTGATAACCCAATTGCTTTTATTTTCAATCAATTTTTGGAAATGGGGAAATCCAAACGAATGCGTAACTCCAAAACATAAGCGATTGAGCTAAGTTCAAAGAATAATTAAATAGTGAACGAATTGCTTTTCGGTTGCCCCATTTTTCCCAAATAAAAATTATTGCTGCGATCATAAAAATAGTTGGTGCAAGCTCGGGAACTATGAGAAATATTGATAAGTCTCCCATTGTCAATAGAAGTTCAGCCACCAGTACAGTAAGCAGCATATATAAGTTATGTAATTTATAAAAAAGATACATTAGAAATCGAATAATTTTTCTCATTATCGTTCAACTCCCACGCATTAAAAAGCTCATATTTACTAACTGGTTGAATCAGATCCAAACCCCTTCGATGCTCAAAACATAGGGCTTTCTCACATTTCTTTGTCACTTCCAGCTTATAGCTATTTTGTTAGTTTACTGCCGTTTCAGTTTGTCATTTTATTTTTAATTCAAAATAAGCCTCCGCTAACCAAGGGTGAACGACCTTTAACTCTTCCTTTCGATTCCATAAATAGTGGATATAGGCGTAGGCTCCAGCCTCTAATGAAGAATGCAGCTGTTTTTTTAATTCTTCAATGTATGGCGGTTTTCCTTCTTGATCCCATTCAATCTTATCCGCAATGAATACAATGAGATCAAGAACAGACGGGTCCCGTCTGAGCGTCGTATGGCATTCAATCGCGTTGAGTTTCTAGATCAGTAACGTGAAATAATTCCATTGCCATAAACTTGGAGATCTTTTGATGAAGAATCATCGGGAATGCGATTTCTTCTTCTAAAACTTCGATATTTAATTCTTTGGCCATAGATAAGCGCTGATTGTTTGGGATCACTGCACTAATATCATGCAAAGCACCGGCAATCTCAGCTTTTTTCTCCGATGCACCAAAAGCACGTGCCAGTCTATTTGCTTCTTCGCTTACCCGTCTTGAATGCTCAGCAACTAATGGTAATTGGTTGTTTCTTAAAAAATGATAAGAATCAAGAATAGGATCGCCTGTAAAATAAACATTAAATCTAGAAAATAGACTCATTTATAAATCCTTCCTATCGAAGTTTGAATGATTAGCTTTAAACGATTCATTACGAAGGTGCAACGAATTCAACCTTGATCCGATCGGGATCTTCAAAGAAAACCGCATAATAATCCTTGCCACCTGCAAAGGGATGACGATTTCTATAAAGGATGTTCACCCCTCGCCTGATTAGGGCCTCCGTCATTTCATCTACTTCTTCTCTTGATTCAGCATGGAAGGCAAGATGATTTAGCCCCGTCCTGCATCGATGGAAGGGGATATCAAGATATTTTTTTCTTGTTTGTACGAAGACAATATATGTATCGCCTAACTCCCAGCTCTTCCCTTCCTCCCATTCTTGAACGAGCTCATAGCCTAATTTTTCTAAGAACCAGCCCCAAAAACGAACGGATTCTTTCAAATCTGAAACATTTACTTCAACATGATGAAGCAGCCCATGTGTCAAATTATTTCTCCCCCATTGATTAAGTTGTGTCTTAAATCCATTTCTCCATGAAAATCAGGTCATCTCTTTGATATCCTTGTTTTTCGTAGAAGTGTTCAACTTTATCGTTGCTTAATTCAATTAACAGATTTACCTTATCACAGCCTTTATTCTTGAGCAGTTGTTCCAGTTCCTCAACCATTTTTTGACCGATTTTCCTTCCTTGATAACCCGGGTCAACGGCCAAATGATTAATCCAACCTCGTCGCCCATCGTAGCTGCCCATGACGACACCTATAATGCACGAATCCTCTTCTGCAATAAAAAACAGCTCAGGATCACAATTCAATTTTTTCTTCAGCCCCGATAAAGTATCCGATTGAGATAGAATCAGCCCCGCTTTTTTCCATAAAACGATGACCCCGTCAAAATCACTTAATTCAAATTGTCGAAAGTTCAAAAAAAACGCCTCCTCGTATTAAATCATTTCACATTGTCCACAGTCGCCCATTCCCAATATAATGAAGAAGTTACGAAAAGGTCAGATCATGCTTTTTTCAAAAATGTACTGTTTTCCTTTTTTGCCGATAAAGGTTCGAACGGTATCGCGATAACCCATTCGTTTGTACAATCCAATAGCCGTGCGATTTTCAGCATTCACCGTTAAGACAATCATCTTTATACCGGTGAAGTGTGTGCGAACAAACGGAATCAGTGCATCCACAACTAATTTTGACAAACCATTTCCCCGAGAACTAACATCGAGTGAGAACGCTCGAAAAAGAAGCGCATGATCATAGGTACCATAGTCAGATTGATGAGGAAGCTCCTCTAAAATGAAAAAACCGGCAACCGCATCTTGAACAAGTACAACGATCGGGTAAGCTTTTGTAGGATCAGCGATTGACTCAAGTGCCTGAACGGGATGATAAGAAAATTTTGTTTGCCCAAATTGATCGTTTTGTAATTGCTTTAGCAAAGATTCATGATAAAATGCCAATTCCACTTGCATCAAATGCTCGCTCATTCTTTTCCCCCACATCAATTGAGTATTTTCAGCAATTTTTGATAGGCTTATCTATCATATAATCCCTCTCGCTTTTAATCACTAGGATTCCTGATCATAGATCATCAAATTTGTTGCGCAATGCTTGAGCAAATCCCTCAAACCTTTGCGCATCTACCTCATTTAATAAAAGTTCGCCTAACGTTTTAACAGCTTTGGATGGTTTATTGTTATCGATAAGAATAAGGCTGTAAAAACAATGGACCGCGACATCTTGTTGATATTTTTCAAGTGCTTTCTTAATTATTTCTAGGGCTGAATGATTTTGACCTACATTTCGATAGGATGACGCTAAGCAGATTAAAGCGATCCGTTCATCTTCTTTGGATAAACCGAGCTCGAGTGCTTTCTTATATTTGGGTATTGCTGCCTCTTCCATGGCCAATCCATCCAGCGCTAGTGCATACTGTAACCAGACCTGGCTCTCCTGAGGGTATTGATCACTTAACGCTTGAAACACATTCAAACCTTGTTCATGATGTCCTTGCTCCATTAAAGAGCTCGCCTGTTGAATGATCGAATTGTTGGTTTCTCCCATGTACTTCTTCCCCCCTCGCTCTAACATTCTATGTATTGAAAAGGGGAGCATAACTTCATCTTACCCGTACTCTTTGTTCACGAGTAACGAGCTCAGCAATCCTGATATGATAGGACAAAATTCGTTTGTTCGGTTTCCATTTTAATAAACATGACTGGTTTCCCGAAACTGAGTCGCGCCTCTCTGCCTGTTTCAGAAAACCCAAACTGCTTATATAGGTGAATGGCACGTTGGTTGAAATCAGCAACATCAAGCGTGATGATTCCTTGGTAATGAAAGTGTTTTCTACCAAAAGCAAGACAATTGGATACAAACGCCTTGCCATTTCCCTTCCCCGTTTCTTTCGGACAAATGCCCAGTCCGATTTCAAAACCATTTTCAGTTACGGTGTATTCAAAAATACCAAACAACCGTCTATCTTTCAAAACCGAAAAGTAATGGTTCGCAGGAACGGAGAATATTTCTTTATAGGTCTCCTCAATTCCTTCTTCTGGAATGTTGTAAAAGGTATAGGGTTCCCCATAGATCCAATGGACATATTCCTCTGCCTGAGCTCGATTCATCGTCATGATGTTCACGTTTGATTCACTCCCTTTTGCTTTGACGATCAAAACACGTCCGGCAATAGACTTTACCATTAGTGTCTTTCACAAATCGATGGATGATCGTTTCCGTCACACCATACCATGACTTTTCCGGTGATTTAGCAATGATACACATGAATTCGCCAGGTTTAATTAGTTTTCCGCATCCCGTACACGTAAAGACGTAATTGCTTTTTAATTTTGAGAGAAAGCTCATATAATCGCCTCCTGAATCGGTTTTTACTCCTCCTCGTCGTCATCCATTCGTTTTTTCTTAAGATAATACATAACTGAGAAGGAACCAAGAAAGCAAACAAAAAAGACCGTTCCGCTGATCCATGCATTGGAAGGGTGCTGACGGTCAGTGAGCCAAATGATCATTCCCATTAGTACACCGACCGCTAAAGAAATGAGGACCAGGGCATAGTATGGCAAAACCTTTTTTCGTTTTCCTTCGGTTGTCTCAACATCGGCCGTTACGCCCATCTGCAGAAAAGAAAGTAAAATAGTTGTCATGATTAGAACAAAAAATATCGGAGATTGAAACGCTGCATGCACGCCGCTGCTGAATGCCGTGTAAAATAAAATTGCGAGCATACCAACCGTTTGGCATACATAGGCAATACGAATATTTTTCAAGTTAACAAGAATTAATCGCTCATCTGTAATCCTTTTCACTGCTTTTCCCCCTCGTCTATCCAAAAAAGTTCATCGAGTGATTTCCCGACTACGTAACAAATAGCCAAGCATAACTTCAGAGTTGG
>Ga0334901_1000468_pt1 | contig 55514 bp, 36 predicted proteins | sample GraSluR3_MG_3_FD_207216 | JGI IMG/M metagenome (GOLD analysis project Ga0334901, IMG submission 207216) | Sludge microbial communities from methane-producing bioreactor in Wageningen University, Netherlands - Granular Sludge_15_08-R3 | ecosystem: Engineered > Bioreactor > Anaerobic >...
TTTCCTGTCCGCACTCCGGGCAACAGATGGCCCATTCCGGCGTCGCGGTAAGGGCGAGCCAGTCAGGCCGCTGGCACGGGCGCGGGGGGGATGGTGGGGCTATCATGGGCGACGGTTCCTTTCTTTCGTGGGGTTGGGCGCGAGCGATGGGACAAATTGCCGTGGGCGCTGCGATGGGGGGACCACCGACGCGATAGGACTCCTCTCTAAAGAGAGAGAGGAGTCCCATCGGCGGTCGCCGATGGGGATGCCCTGTCCCATCGCTTTTGTCCCATCGGTCCCATCGCTACTATTGGGTGACAAGCTTATACCCGTCATAGGGGGCCTTTCTGCATGATCGGTAGATGTCGCACGGCTCGATGTCGCCGTCGTCGAGTAGGGCCGCAAGGATCGGGGCGAGCTTCGTCGTGCTCATTCCCACCCACTCGCTGATCTTCTTGGGAGTCTGACCATCGGGAAACTTGGCCAGCACTTGGCACACTTTGGCCTTGTGGTTGTTGATCCGCTCTTGCTCTTTGCGGTCGCGGTCCGCCTGCTTGGCGTCGTGGTCGGTCTGCCTGATTTCGTCGGGGTTCAAGACGGTCACGTCCCAGTAGCGGCTCCCCGGCCCGTCAAAGACGCCTTCGTCGACGTCAAGGCCGTAGGTGCCCCCGTGCCCGAACGAGCCGCCGACAACCAGGTGGAGCTTGTGGAATCCGCTGCCCGAGACGTAGGGTTCGCGGCGGGAAAGCATCATCCACTGCCGACACCACTCCCCGAGCCCCGCCCCCGTCACATCAACAAGGTCGAGGGGTTCGTACTTCCTGGCGGTGCCCTTTTGCGTGTGGTGGGCGACTGCAAGAGTGGTGTCGTGATCGGCACATAGCTCGCTGATCCGCGACACCTGCGCCCCCTGCGCCGCAAGATTGGCTTGGTTGTCGCCGTCGATGCAGAAGTACAGAGGGTCGACGATCAAGAGTTGCGGCGTGAACTCCTGAAGCATCGCCTTCGTGGCCTGGATGTGTTCCAGGTCGCCAAACTTGGGCACCTTGCTTTCAACCCACAGATTGCCGATGGTCGACCACTCCAGGCGGTAGTAGTTCGCGACGCGGCGGAAGATGTTGCGCAAGGACCGCTTGCCCGATTCGCCCGACATGACGATGACTTTGCCCTCGGCGGCCTGAAAACGATTCAAGAACATCCCGCCGGTGGCCACGGCAACCGCCAGGTCGGCCAGCACGCTCGTCTTGAGTACCTTGCTGGGGCCCGCGACGATGCACGATTCCCCGGGCATCAACACGTTGTCGACCAGGAACGATTCGTCGAACTCGGTATGCAGCAACTCGGCAATGGGGATCGGCGCGAACTTGAGCGTTTCACGCTTTCGCCGGGGGCCCGGATCGGTCTCGCCGGCGCCCTGGTCGTGCCCGTTGTACTCGTATCGCTCCCGGCGCTCTCGCGGCGGATCGAAGTGGTGATCTTCCAGGCGTCCTAGGGTCGCCACGACGTCGGCCCATCGGCGGTCCCCACAAGACTTGTGCCAGCACTTATATGCGGTCATGCCGCTCGCGTTCTGAACGACGGCCGATTCGCCGTGCGCCCCGTGGTTCGCGTCAAACGGACAATGGGCGAGTATGTAGAGCGTCGCATCGCCGTCCGCCTTGGTGGTGAACTCGATGCTGTGGTCGGACAGATAACGGGGCACGTCGATTCGGCGGCCGGTGCGGTGTGAGCCGTTGCCTGTGTGCGTCGACGATTGCGACGCCTTGGGTTGGGGTGCGAGTTTGGCCACATCTTCCAACTGTTCGGCCGTGACGAGCCACGGGGCGGCCTCGGGCGCGGGCAGCAGCGTCGCGAGCCGGTGGGGCCGGTCCGTCGTCGAAAACGCCTTGCGATTCGTTGTGCCGGGCAGCCGGATGATTCGGGCCGCGTTGTGTACCGCATCGTCAACTTCCGCGTCGGGCGACACGGCAAGGGTCGCCAGCCCGGCCAGAAACCGCTTGAGCAGGTCGTGGGTCGGCTGGTCGTTCGGCAGGTCGATCGGATAGAGCAGATACGCCCCGTTGCCGCTGTTCACCTGGTGCGTTTCGGGGAACCCGTGATTTCGCAGTTGCGCCTCCATGTCGTGCGCCAGCAGCAGAGCGGCCTCCATTTCGTCGCTGGTCGCGGGAATGCCCGATGGGCGCTTGGCGTCGATGTCCACGAACACCCATCGTCGACGGATGATCTCGTTGTCGGTCGTGGTGTGGGCCGGGTAGTCGATCATCCGATTCGGTGCGCGGGATAGCAGGGCGGGGTCGACGGGGGACAACGTGACGTACACTCCCGCCGGTCCCCGAGCATCGTATTCGGCCGCTGCCCGTGTCGCTGCGTCCTTGTCGCTGAAGTACCCGCTCGCCGTGAACGGCTTGCCGCGGCCCGGGATACCCAACACGCGGATTTCGAACACGTCGTCATCGCCTGGGTGTAGCAGATCGAGACCGCGGCGGATTTCGCCGGTGTCGGCGGACGGGGTGGTCGAGGTCGAGGTCATCCTAGTAGCACCTCCCGGCGGTAGTATGTGCGCATCAGGTGGGCGAGCTTGTGACAACCCGTACAGAGGATCAGCACGTTAGCCCGATCGTCGGTGCCCCCGTCGGCATACGGGATGATGTGGTGCCCTTCGAGCGTTTGCCGGGCGGGCAGGTCACGCTCGGGCGTGAGGCACCACTGACAGAATCCGCGCCCATACTTCCTGACAAGCTCCCGATGATTCGCGGGGCGCTTGGCGCGGTCCTGGTCAGGCTTCGGTAGCCATCGCAGCCATCGGCCGCAACGGGCGCAGACTTCTTTGGCGTGGTGGGGGCCGTCGGGCGTCAACTCGACGTGACGTTCGGTCGCCCCGCAACGCTGGCAAGGGGTGGTCACCTGGACACCTCCTCGATCTGATCGGCCACCCGGCGCAGCAGCCAGGCGACCCGGCGGCGCGTCGGCTCATCATTGCCGCATCGGTGCTGGATGGCGCGGACCGCGGCGTCGATCCGACGGCGCGCCCACACGTAGTCCAGCTCGACGTAGGGCGCGCGGGGCAGGGTCGGGGGCGAGGTCATGGCGCGCTCCTCCTCAATCAGGAAACGGGAGGAGCTACGCACCGGCCGTCGACTCGGAGGTCTCGACGACGCGCGCCGCAAGAAACTCGTCAAGGTCGCGGACCCGGTATCTCACGTGCCGGCCCGATACCTTGACGAATCGCGGTCCGCGCCCCTGCATCCGCCAGACGGCGAGCGTTTGGGGCTTTACTCCGCCGATGTATTCGGCGGCTTGGGAGGGCGTAAGGAGGTCAGAGCAAAGAGTTGCGGCAGTCATTTCAGTGTACTCGCATATGGGTGAACAAAACACCACTCAACACGAGTACATACTACCGCCGTCCAAGTCGTGACCAAGGGGAATTTGGCCAAGTGTTCGCGCGCGAACACCTCAGAGGTTCACGCGCCCGTTCTTCTTCATCCGCCGGATTTGGGCGAGAAGGCTTTGCGCTTTCCGGTCCGCCCCTGGCGTTTCGCCCGTAAATTTGCGGGCGATTACGATTCTTGCGCCAGTCTCCGATGACAGACGTACTACCAAGTCCACGACGTCAGGATTGTCGGGTACGCCCCTCGGAAAAAGCCGAAAAGTGTTCGCGCTGTTCGCGCTAGCGAATCCATTTTTGATCCACGACCGTAGCGTTTTCGCTTCGTCGATGAATGCTCTTATCGCTGCCTCGGGCGTCCCGAACTGCCAGCGGCCTCGACCGCGCGGAGGATCTGTCCATCCGTGCTTCTGTGCGAGGTGGTTGGCCAGCACGTGCAGATTCCACACGCGCGTTTCTGTCATGCGCGTGGCGCTCTCGATCGCCTGATCGGCCGAGTACCCGATCCGCCCCCAGTATCCTTGTGCCGCTGCCTCCAGCCGCCCTTCGCCCCAAGCTATTTCGCTGTCGAGCCATCGCACGATCGTTTCTTCGCGGTCGTCTGCGGGCCATGAGCCGGTGTCTCGCCATTTGGGCGGCAGCCATGCGGCCAGTAGGTCATGGTTGGTCATCGTCGTCGTTCTCCGGTTGCGCCGCTTCCAGCATCGCGTTTGTGGCCGTGGTCACGCTCGCCCGGATCGGGTCGAGCGACAGGCGACCGTAGACAGCGGTTACAGGCGACCCGGGCTTGTGTCCGAGACTCCGCCCGATGATGGGCAAGGACGCGCCGGCCGCGGCCTGCCAGCTTCCGAGGGTTCTCCGCAGGTCGTGGGGTCGCACGTCTTCGAGTCCGGCCCGCTTGATGATCCGCGCCCACGCGGTCTTGGGCTCGACGATGTGACCGGTCTCGCCGCGGCTGGGGAACACCCAGGGCGAGCCGTTCGAGAGTCGCCGTCGAGATTCGAGAACCGTGATTACCGCGGGCACGAGGGGCACCAGAACCGCTTGCCCCGATTTCGTCTGCGGAATCCGCCAGACCGCCAGGTCCAGGTTGACGTCTTTCCACGCCATCGCCTGGACGTTGCCGCGCCGGGCGCCGGTCAGCAGCAGCATGAGGTAGAAGTCGCGGAACGTCACGTCCTCCAACTCCAGCGCGGCGAAGAAACGGCGTAGCTCGCTCGCATCGAGAAACCGGTCCCGCGACTCCTCGGGGAACCGCTTGACGCCCTTTGCTGGGTTGTCGCCGCGGTGGGGCGGTTCGAGCCGATCCGCCTTGTTCCACGCGGCCCGCACGAGCGACAACAGCCGGTTCGCTTGATACGGGCCGCTATGCTCGCCCACCCGGTGGTGCAGGGCTTCCACTTCGCGCCGGGTGATCGTCGAGATTCGGCGATTCGCCCACGCTTTGAGGAACTTCCCGTAGAGCCGCTCGTCTTCTTTCCAGGTGCGTTTGTGCCGTCGGGCATACTCCAGCCAGTAGGCGAACAGGTCGCCCACCGTGGGCTCCTGGCGGGCGGCCTGGCGGATCGCGGCGGGGTTCTCGCCGGCGGCCACCCGGACGTTCAGGTCGAGGGCGATTCGCCGGGCGTCGTCGACGCTGGAAACGTCGCGGGGAAACTCGCCGATCGTCACGCGCTGGGCGCGCCCCTCGATCTTCCGTCGCCAGAAAAACGTCCTCGATCCGCTCGAACGAACCCGGATTCCCAGCCCCACGGTCTTGGAATCGAGGTAGCTCGCCTCCCCCTGTTCGGGGACGGGCAGTTTGAGAAGTCGCCGGTCGGTGAACGCCACTTTCGATGCCATGATTTGACCCTCTGATTCCCGTGAGACGGTGTACGGCTCGTTTCCTGGGTCACCTATGGGTCACCTTTTGTCAAATTATTGAGATTGACGGGAGGTGACCTGATATGAGAGTGTACCCGTAACCCCAAACCCAGTCAACCCCTTTCAACGAATCGGAATCAGACGGTATCCCCCCGGAAAGCGACTCTTAATCAGAGGGTTGGAGGTTCGAGTCCTCCAGGGGGCACTTGCTTGATCCTGGCGCTTCTGAGGGTCTGCGGCTTCGTGCTGGGCCGACGGCGGCGGGAATCTGGTCGGGCCTCGCGTGTTCCCCCATAGAAGAATGGTCGAGACGGCGGTCGATGTGCGCGCGGCCTTTGCCGAGGGGAGCGGCCTCGGCTCGCATTGAAAAATCGCGCCCGGCACGTTCTACTGTGGGTTTCCCACGATCTGGTCCGGACCCGCAGAAGTGCAGCGCTATGTTTCGTTCCGTGGAGAGCTCGGTTTCGTTCCCCCGATTGGAGGAGGAAGTCATCCGCTTCTGGCAGGAGCGAGAGATCTACGAGAAGTCGCTGGCGATTCGCGCCGACGCGCCGGCCTTCGTGTTCTACGAGGGTCCGCCCACGGCCAACGGCCTTCCCCATCCGGGCCACTGCCTTACCCGGGCGATCAAGGACCTCTTCCCCCGCTACCGGACCATGCGAGGCTACCGCTGCCAGCGCAAGGCCGGTTGGGATACCCACGGGCTGCCCGTCGAGGTGGAGGTCTGCAAGGAGCTGGGCATCCACTCGAAGGAAGAGATCGAGCAATACGGCGTCGAGGCATTCATCCACAAGTGCCTCGAAAGCGTGTTCCGCTATACCAGGGAGTGGGAGCATCTTACCGAGCGGCTTGGCTTTTGGATCCACCTCGACGAGGCGTATGTGACCTACCATCAGAGCTACGTCGAGAGCGTCTGGTGGGCGTTGAAGAACCTCTTCGACCGCGGGCTGCTGTACCAGGGGCACAAGATCGTGTGGTGGTGGGCCCAGGGGGGCACGGCCCTTTCGTCGGGCGAAGTGGGACAAGGCTACCGCGAGGTGGCTGACCCCAGCGTGTACGTGCGGTTTCCCCTGGTCGACGAGCCCGGCACCGACCTGCTGGTCTGGACCACCACGCCCTGGACCCTGCCGAGCAACCAGTTCGCCGCGGTCAAGCCCGACCTCGAGTACTCGATCGTGCAGTTCGAGGGCGATTCGAGGCAACTGGTCGTGGCCTCGGCCCTGGCGGCGACGATCGCCGAGAAGGTCAAGAAGCAGTTCGAGGTCGTCGACCGGTGCCTGGGCGAGGACCTGTTGGGCCGGCGGTACGTGCCGCCCTTCGACTACTACTGGAAGAACCAGGGCGAACGGCAGGGGCGTCTGAAGTCGGGCGGCACCGAGCACGTCGCGTGGCGCGTGGTCGGGGCCGACTTCGTGACGATCGACACGGGCACGGGGGTCGTGCATCAGGCCCCGGCCTTCGGCGAGGTCGACTACGACGTGCTGATCGGCGAGCAGGCCCGGTTCGTCGACGGCGACGGCCCGCCGCTAATCAACGCCGTCGCCCCCGACGGCACATTCACGGCCGAGGCGCGCGACTACGAGGGCCGCTGGGTCAAGGAGGCCGACCGTGACATCATTCGCCGCATGCGCGACGAGGGCACCTTGTTCCACCAGGAGCAGTATCTGCACGACTATCCGTTCTGCTGGCGGGCCGACGACGATCCGCTCATCCAGTACCCGCGAAAAAGCTGGTTCATCCGCACGACCCGGTTCAAGGAGAAGATGCTGGCCAACAACGGGCGGATCCACTGGCTGCCCGACCACATCCGCGAGGGCCGGTTCGGGAATTTCCTAGAGACGAACGTCGACTGGGCGCTGTCGCGGGAGCGTTACTGGGGCACGCCGCTGCCGATCTGGGTGTGCGAAGCGACGGGCCACATGGAGGCCGTGGCCGGTTACGACGAGTTGCTGGCGAAACCCGGCGTCGAGGGGGTCGAGGTCTGGGAAGCGGCCAAGCGGAAGAACCCCGATCTGCCCGACGATCTGCGAGTGCACAAGCCGTACATCGACGCGATCACCTACGACTCGCCCAAGGCGCCCGGCAATCGCATGCGCCGGGTGCCCGAGGTGATCGACTGCTGGTTCGATTCGGGTGCCATGCCGTTTGCCCAGTGGGGATACCCCGGTCTGGCGGGCTCGCGCGAGCGGCTTGCCGGGCAGTTTCCCGCCGACTTCATCAGCGAGGCTCTCGACCAGACGCGCGGGTGGTTCTACAGCCTGCTGGCGATCAGCACGCTGCTGTTCAGCGAGGAGGACGGCAAGCCGGCGGCCGGCGCCGAGGGGTTCGGCGCGGCGGCCGCGCCGGCGGTGCCCTATCCCCACCCCTATCGAACCTGCGTCGTGCTGGGCCTGATGCTGGCCGAATGGTGGGAAAGCGCCGACGGCAAGCAGCGTTTCCTGGGCGAGGAGGAGGCCCGGGCGGCCTGCGGCAAGAAGTACAGCCGCAAGGTAGGCAAGATGTCGAAGCAGTTGCGCAACTACCGCGCCCCGCAGGAGATCTTCGACGCCTACGGGGCCGACGCGCTACGCTGGTACTTTTTCGCCAACCAGGCGCCGTGGAACTCGATTCTCTACAGCGAGCGGGCGATCAAGGAGTCGATTCCCGAGTTCCTGCTGCGGCTGTGGAACGTGTACAGCTTCTTCGTGATCTACGCGAACATCGACGGTTTCGACCCGGGCGCCCGGATTCCCGGCGACGGGGGCTCGTTGACGCCCGACGTGCTGGCCGGGGCCGGCGATTTTCGCCCGGTGGCGGAACGGGGCGAGCTGGACCGGTGGATTCTCAGCGAGCTGCACCGCACCACCGGCGCCGTGGTCGAGCGCATGGACGCCTACGACAACTACGGGGCGTGCGTCCGCTTGACCGAGTTCGTCGACGCGCTGTCGAACTGGTACGTGCGCCGCAGCCGCAACCGGTTCTGGTCGGGCGAGGCGACGGCCGACAAGACCGACGCCCACTGGACCCTCTACGAGTGCCTGCTGAGCACCTGCAAGCTCATCGCGCCGTTTGTGCCGTTCGTCGCCGAGACGATGTGGCAGAACCTGGCCGTCGCGGCGTTCGAGGGTCGCTGCGCCGAGAGCGTGCATTTGTGCGACTATCCGGCGGCCGACGATCGGGTCGTCGACGAGCCGCTTTCCGAGCGGATGGCGCTGGTGCGCGAGATCGTCTCGCTCGGCCGCAGTGCGCGCATGGAGGCGAAGCTGAAGGTGCGCCAGCCGCTGGCCCGGGTCGAGGTCGTGCTGGCCGACGCCTCGCACACCGGGTGGCTCGAGGAGCACGGGGAGCTTATCTCCGAAGAGTTGAACGTCAAGAAGGTCGAGTTCACCCAGAAGGCCGAGCCGTACATCCGCTACACGGTGCTGCCCGACCTGAAACGGCTCGGCCCACGGCTGGGTCGCCGCCTGCCGCGGCTCCGCGCGGCGTTGGACGAGGCCGACGCGGGCCGACTGCTCGGGCAAATCGAGCGTGAGGGCCGGGTTACCTTGCCGCTCGACGACGGGCCCGTGGATCTCGACCGCGAGGACTTGCAGATCCGGCTGCAGGCTAACGAGGGCTGGGCCGCCGCCCAGGGCCGATCGTGCGTCGTGGTGCTGTCGACCGAGTTGACCGGCGCGTTGATCGCCGAGGGGCTGGCGCGCGAGGTGGTCCACGCGGTCCAGACCCGACGCCGCGAGATGGCATGCGAGTACACCGATCGAATCGCGGTGGGCGTCGTCACCGACTCGGCCGAGCTGCGCTCGGCCGTCGAGCGGTTTCGCGATTACCTCTGCGGCGAGACCCTGGCGGTCGAGTTGGTTTTCCGACCGTTGGCCGGGGCCGAGCCGGTCGAATTGAAGCCGGCCGGCCATGCCATGACGCTGTACGTCAAGGTCCGATCGTAGCGCGGGCATCTTGCGTGCTCGGCGACGGACGGGCGCGGTTGCCACGCCGCGGTCGCCGGAGTCGTGCGCCCCGAGTTTACAGCGTCTCCGCCACCCGGGCGGGCTTCGCAGCGCGGGGAAGGTCTTCGGGAATCACGGTGAGCCCGCCCGAGGCCCGGAGTTCGAGCTTGTAGCGTTTGCCCGGCACGAGCTTCAGGTAGGGCGCTTCGCCGTGGGCGGCCCGCACGCCCGCCGCGCGGGCCTTGTCGCGATCGTTGGCGTATTCCCAGAATTTCGACCAGATTTCCTTTTCGAACTCCGACAGCTTGCTGCCGTTGCGATAGGCCGCCGGGCGCGAGCCCACGGGGTCGAGGGGAAAGCCGCTGCTGGGGCTTTGCATCTCGCCGAACACGCGGCGGAACAGGCAGACCGACGTCGACCGCAACGGATCGCCGGTCTCGACGAACTCGTCGTCGAACTTCACGACCCAGGCGTCGACATAAATGACGTCGCCGTTGACGCTGAACACCCGGGGCTCCTCGATCGGATTCTGCTGTTCATCGAGTTCGGTAAAGCTGAAGTGGCTCACGAGGTCGCCGTTTTCGGCCGAGCCTCGCTGCGAGAGCACGTCGATTTGCGCGACCCGGCGATCGACCTTGAGCAGTCGCATGGCGGTGTCGAGGCGCTGGATCTCCTTCTGCTTGGCCTCGACTTCCGACTCGAGTCGGCCGATCTGCTGGTGGCTCGCGGCAAGTTCGCCGGTCAACTCGTTGATTTTGGCCTCTTGCGCCTGGAGTTGCTCGGCCTGCAGGCGGTCGGCGTGGTACGCCCGATAGGCCCACCACCCGCCGGCGGCCAGGGCGACCAGGACGGCGACCGAAACCACGGCCCGAAGCAGATTGCTGAGTGCATTGACGGTTCTGATCACAGAAGCCCCCTCGGTCTTCCCGCGACAAGCGATGCTCATGGACGATCCCCTATTACCGTACCCATTTCTGATCGGTTTGCCAGGGTTCTCCGGCTTATGGGCAACCGGCAACCTCGTCGGCGCGGCCGCTCGAAGCGGCGGGTTTTTCGGATTGCATCGACAAGACCACGAATCGGGCGGGGTGGCGGCACCCCGCAAGCACCAGGTTCGGCAAGGAATCGAATCGAGCGAGCCGGCGCACGCCGTGCCGGCCGGAAAAGCGCCGGACGACTCCCGGGAAAAATGACGTTCCCAAGCACGTTGGCCAAGTATGTTCTATGTTGGAGTAGGAAGCTGCCCCCTTTTGGGGAGTGAGGGCCGCCATGCGGCCTGTGCTCGACGGCGGTTCGGAGGAGCGACGCACCATGAAAGTGCTGGTGGCTGACGACGACAAGTCGATGCGCGATCTCATCGCTCGTCTGCTGGCAATCGTCGGGGTACCCGACGTCGCCACGGCCCAAGACGGCGACGAAGCCTGGGGCCGATTCGAGCGCGAGCAATTCGACCTCGTCGTGACCGATTGGGAAATGCCCGGCATCAACGGCGTCGAGCTGGTGCGGGCGATCCGTGCGGCGGGTTCCCAGGTTCCGGTCATCATGGTGACCGTTCGGGCCCAGCGCGACCAGGTGGTCGAGGCCATTCAAGCCGGGGTATCCGATTTTCTGGCCAAGCCCTTTCGGGCGGACGTGCTGCGCGAGAAGTTGGGCCGTTTCTGCCAACACATCGCCGTGCTGAAGCAGTTCAAGGCGCGGACGGGCGCCTCGATGCGCGTCGATTACATCAACCCGTTCATCACCTCCGTCATCTCCCTGTTCGATACGATGATGGGAATCGAAGTGGTGCGCGGCGAGCCCTTCGCGAACGACGGCGCCCTGCCCGAGCACGACCTGAGCGGAGTCGTCACCTTGAGTGGAAAAGCCCAGGGAACGGTCGCGTTGAGCCTCGGGGAGGCGACGGCGCAGCGGGCCGCCGCGACGCTGCTGGGAGAGCCTCCCGCCGGACTCGACGATCTGATCGACGCCGTCGGCGAGATGACGAACATCGTGGCTGGTGGGGCCAAGGGGCAGTTGGAGCCGCTGGCCATGCGGATCAGCCTGCCCTCGGTGATTTGGGGGAAGGAGCGCGCGATCGAGTTTCCCGCCGACGCCTCGCCGATCTGCATTCCTTTTGAATGCCCCTGGGGACCGGTCACGCTGCAAGTCGGGCTGGTCGAGACGAAGGATCTCAAGTCGCCCGCGCGCGAGGCGTCACACGCGGGGATATAAGGCCTTACGCGGCAACTTCTTCGCGCCGTGCGCGCGTGTTGTGGGGCATGTTGAGCCGTTCGAGCCCGCGCACGATTGCGCGGCGCGACCCGGGGCGGCCGAGAGGGCCGCACTGCCGAATCGTGGGCGTTGGTTCAGGCGGCCTCGGGCCCGCCTTCCGTCGGGTCGGGCATTTCGAGGGTCTTTCCCTCGAACCCCATCTTGGCCAGGAGGAAGTACAACACGAAGCCGACCACAAAGGCGGCCACGGGCGGGCAGATGACCTTGCCTTGCAGGAACGGGATGAAGTTGGCCGCTCCCACGACGAAGCCGACGATCCAGGAGATCCAGCCGGCGCAGTTGAACCCAGCCCGCGGGCCGGCCCATTTTCTACCGGCCAGCAGGTAATCGGCCGCCATGGCGCCGCAGACCGGCCCGAACGAGGCGCCGATCAGATTGAACATGCCGATCACGTCGCCGGCGAATCCCGAGACGGCCAGGAAGGCGGCCACGGCGGTGCCGATCCCCACGGAGACGAACGGGTTGACCTTGGGCAGGGTCGTCTTGAAGCTGTTGGCGGCAATGAACGACGAGAAGCAGGCGGGGGGGAAGGCGGCCAGGGCCAGAAGGTACATGAAGATGTCGCTCCAGCGTTTGCCCACCAGCACGTGCATCAGCTCGGTGCATCGTAGCGCGCCGATTTCGTAGTTGGTGCCCGGGGCCCGGATCAGCGCCTGGGCGCCGGCCGAGATGAACAGGGCAAGCCCTCCGGCAAAGATGGTCGCCAGGGCGATCCCCACCAGTCCGCCCAGGTGCACGTCGCGGGCGTGGCGGCTGTTCATGCCGAAATCGGTGCCCGCCGCACCGGCCGTGGCGAAGAACCCCACGATGTATGTGCCGATAAGGGCGATCACCCCCCACCAGGGCAGCGCATCCTTGGTCGAGAACCGCTGGGTCTGGACGACCTCGACCCAGCGAGCCTCGTAGGTGGTCTTGGTCACGTCGGCCACGCGGTCCACCTGAGGATTGATCAACGGCTCCTGGTCGGGGACGCGCTGAAGAACGAACTCCGACGTTTCGACCTCCTTGCTCGACTTCGTGCCGGCCACGAGGTCGTTGGTAAACCCACCCAGCCCCCGCGCACTGACGGCGAACAGCACGACGAGAATCGTCAGCGGGATGACCGGGAAGTAGGTGGCCACCCGGGCCACGTACTGGATGCCCTTGAGCCCCACGAAGGCCGCCACGACGGCCCAGGCGGTCGACACGATTGCGTGGGGCACGGTAAGCACTTCGTACCCGAAGGGCGCACAAAGCAGCAATCCGGCAAAGAACGAATTGACGCCGAGCCACCCGAACTGGAGCACGCCCATCAAGAAGCCCGGCATGAGGAATCCGCCGGTCACGCCGTAGGTCGAAGTGCCCACGATGTACAGGGGCAGGCCGGTCTTCATGCCCAACATGCCGGGCACAAGGTAGAAGAGGAAATGGCAGACCAGGGCGGCCACGACCACGCCGATCAGGGCGATTCCCAGGCCGTGGGCCAAGGTTCCGCCCGCGAACTCGGGGAAACCGCTGAACTTGGGACTCAGCCCGCTGCCGACCGGCACGTCCTGCCAGAAGACGAACCAAAGCATGATGCCCGCATAAGTCGGCGCCGTGCTCAAGAGGCCCGGAACCCGGTTGGCCATGGGTACGGGCTTTGCCGCGGCGACATAATCAGGGAGTTCGGAAGCCATGAGTCGTCCCCTCCTGCAATGGAATCGGAGATCGTACGCGCGCAAGGTGAGCCACACGGTCACCGCATCGTGGCAGCAATGCTGTCGCGGATCAAGACCTGGAGTATAATCCGTCGCCCGCGGAAGTCCACTGCCCGCCCGCCACGCCGAGCGGCACAGGGACTGGAAAAAGAGAGGGCGGTCCGACTGACCGGCTCTTTTTCCCTCGGCAGCCCATTCTCTCCATTCTGCGGATCGATCGGTCCGACTTCGCTTGACCCGGGCCGCGACGACCAAGTACGATACCGCGCTTCTTTCGTGGCACCGTTCGCCCCCCTGGAGGCGGCAGGCCCGAGGCCGCCGAGGCGGGAAAGCGTCGATGAAGTCGTCCGTCGGCAAACAGCTCGTGCTGATCCTCGCGGTTGCGCTCGGGGTGCGCCTGCTCGCCGGGTGGGCCTGGCAAACGCGGCTCGACGATCGTTTCGGCTTCGGCGACAGCGCGACTTACTGGGTTCTCGGACAGGCGGTGGCTGCCGGCAAGCCCTACCGGTACGGCGACGCCAAGGTCTTCCGCGTTCCCGGCTACCCGATCCTGCTGGCTCCGATCTTCCTTGTGGCCGGCGACGATGCCTCGGTCATGTGGGCCCGGGCTCAGTCGGCCGCGTTCGGCACCCTGTCGGTGGCTGGAGTGTACTGGCTCGGCAGACGGTTGTTCGACGGGCGCGTCGCACGGACCGCGGCCTGGATCGCCGCTCTGTATCCCGGGGCCGTGGCCACCAGTGCGCTGGTGCTCAGCGAATCGCCTTTCTGTCCGCTGATGCTGGCGCACCTGCTCCTGTGGATCGGTGCCTGGCGGGCCAAATCGCCGGGCCGCACGGCGATTCTGGCGGTCGCCGGGGGTTTCGTGGCCGGCGCCGCCGTGCTCGTGCGCCCCAGTTGGCTCTTGTTTGTACCGTTTGCCGTCGTCGTCGGGCTGGTCGCCTGCCATTCCCGGGCGAGGCAGATCGCCGTCGGGGCGGCCATGCTGAGCGGAATCGCGGTGGTGATGGCGCCGTGGTGGATCCGCAACTTCCGGGCGGTCGGACGTTTCGTCCCAACCACCCTTCAGGTGGGTGCCAGTCTGTACGACGGGCTCAATCCCCACGCGACCGGCGCCAGCAACATGGCGCTGGCCGATGCGATTTCCCTGGACGAGTACCGGCGGAGCGAGCGGGCCGACCGCGCCGGCGGGGTCCCCTTCGAGTATCGGCTCGACCGGCGGCTGCGCGCCGAGTCGATTGCCTGGGCACGGGCTCATCCAGGTCGCGTACTGCAGCTCGCCGTTGTCAAGTTGGGCAGGATGTGGAATTTCTGGCCCAACGAGCGGGCATTTTCGCGGTGGTACGTGGGCATGCCCCTGCTTCTGACCTACACGCCGATACTACTTCTGGGGATGTTCGGAGCCGGGAGAACGATCGGTTGGGGTTTTCCGTACATGTTGTGTTGGCTGCCGGCGGTCTACTTCTCGCTCTTGCACATGGTGTTCGTCAGCTCGATCCGTTATCGGCAGCCGGCGATGCTGACCTGGATCGTGTTGGCGGCGGCCGCCCTTCTGATACAATCAAGGCACCAGCGAGGTCGGGTGGAGGGCCGGCCCGAGGAACGTTGAAATTCTCCTGAGGGACCGGCTGCGCGACGTCTCGTTCGAAACCGCATTGAACCGATCACGATGCCAACCAGGGAGGGTTGTTTCCCATCGTCAAAGGTTTCGTGAATTTCTGCTGGTCGATCTTCAAGTGGGTCCTGCTGTTGGGCGTGGCCGGCGGCGCGGTCGTCGCCGCCTACCTCTTCCACCGGTTCGACGAAGCGATCCGCTGCCGAGTCGAAGACCGCTTCGCCCAGCACTATCGCGACTTGAAGGTCACGGTCCGTTCGGCCGCCCTGGTCGAAGGCAAGGGCATCGAGGTTCGCGGGCTGTCGGTTGTCGAGCCGGGAGCGGCGGGGCCCCGCGCCGACGTGCTGCACCTCGAAGAGGTGTTTCTCACTTGCCGGACCGACCTGAAGGACCTGGCGTCGGGTGAGCCCGAGGTCAGCCGCATCGTGCTGCGCCGCCCGACCCTGCGCGTCACGCGGCGCCCGGATGGAACGTGGAGCGCGGCCAAGCTGCTGCCGTTTCCGCGCTTCGGGTCCCGGCCTCCCGAGATGATCATCGAGAACGGCACGATCGAGGTATTCGATCCTCTGAAGCAGCCGTCGGGCTTGCTCACGCTCCGCGAGGTGAACCTGCGCGTCACCCCCATCGACGAGCCCCGGCAGACCGTTGCGACGCCACGGAGGCGCAAGGTGCAGGGGACCCTTTCGGGCGACTTCGTGCGCCAGGTCGAGGTGGACGGAACGATCGACGTCGACTCGCTGGGCTGGGAGATCCAGGGCTCGGTCGAGGGGCTCGACGTCTCGCCCGAGATGCGAAACGCCCTGCCGGGCGACCTCGCCTCGCGGACCGAGGGATTGGGCTCTCTTCGGGGACTGGCGCAAGTCGGCTTTTGGGTGGCGTACGATCCGGAGGCCGAATCGCCGTACCGGTTCGAGTTGCGGGGCGACGTGACCCGCGGACGCCTCGACCACGCTCAACTGCCCCACCCGCTGGTCGATCTGTCTGCTCGTTTTCGGGTGGACAAGGAAGGCGTGTCGATCGAGGGTCTTTCGGCCTTGAGCGGCCCTTCGACGATTCAGGTCCATGCGTTTCGGCTGTCGGGATTCGACCCGCGCTGCCCCATGACGCTCGACGCGGCGATCGCCGACCTGGAACTGAACGATCGGCTGCGGAGCGTTTTGCCCGCGCCGCTTTGCGAGGTTTGGGACCAGTACGCTCCGGCGGGTCGGGTCCATGCCCGGCTCAAGCTCGAGTGCGACGGCAAGCGTTGGACCCCGCAACTCGTCGCGGTCGACTGCATCGACCTGGCGTTTGCCCACCACAAATTCCCCTACCGGCTGAAGAACGCCACCGGATGGCTGCGATGGGAGAACGACCGGCTCGCGCTCGACCTGACGGCTTACGGGGGGAGCCGGCCGGTGCGGATTTGGGGCGAAGTCGACCGTCCCACCTCGGAGCCGACGTTCACGATCAACGCCCGGGGCGACGACCTGGCGTTCGACAAGCCGTTCTTCGACGCCCTGCGGACCCTGCCCGGCAAGGCGCACGAGGTGGTCGTCTCGCTGCGTCCGCGCGGGACGTTCGACTTCTCGTGGCAGATGCGACGCGCGGCGCCCCAAGGCCCGGTGCATAAGCACCTTCAGGTCGGCTTGAGCGGAGGCTCGATCCGGTACGACAAGTTCCCCTACCCGCTGGGAAACGTCCGCGGCCTGATCGAGATGAACGACGACGAGTGGACGTTCCGCAATCTGACGGCCACGAACGACACGGGCACGGTCACCTGCCGGGGACATCTGGTGCCTTGCCCCGAGGGGCACGAGCTTGTGCTACGATTCACCGGATCGAAGATTCCGCTGCGGGAAGAGCTTCGCGACGCGCTGGGGCCCTCGAACATGCGCCAGTTGTGGAACGACCTGAAGCTTCAGGGCGTGGTCGATCTTCCCGAGGTCGTGATGCGCCATCGGACGGGCGATCCGTATCCCGAGATCCGGGTCTTGGCCGAGCCGGTCGGCCAAACCACGTCGATCGAGCCGGTTTGGCTGCCCTATCGGCTCGAGAACGTCAGCGGCACGTTCGAATACGGCGAAGGTCGTGTCCGGATCGGGCAGTTCCGGGCGGAGCACGATCGCACGCGCCTTTCGGCGGCGGTCGACTGCCGCTTTCTGGCCGACGGCCGTTGGACCCTCCACGCCGAACAGATCTGGATCGATCAACTCGACGTCGATCACGACCTGCTCGACGCGCTGCCCGGCGACCTCCAGGAGACCGCCCGCCACCTGAACCCCACCGGCCCGATCAACGTCCACCGGGGAACCATCGATCTGAGCGGGGGCGAGGGCCCGACGGACGAGTGGAAATCGCACTGGGACTTGCCTCTGGTCGTCACTCAGGGCGGCATCGACTGCGGCATCCCCCTGAGGAACATCAGCGGCGGCGTCCGGCTGGTCGGGGCCTACGACGGTCGCAGCTTCTACTCCCACGGCGAACTCGATCTCGACTCGCTCACCTGCAAGGACGTGCAAATCACGCAGGTCCGCGGCCCGATCCAGCTCCACGGCGACCGCCTTCTGCTGGGCGCCTCGATCGCCGGCGCCACCGACGCGCCGCCGCGCGAACTCACTGCCAGCGTGTTCGGCGGGGCACTCTCGGGAAGCGGCTGGGTGGCGCTGCGCGAGGGGCCCCGCTACGACCTGCAACTCGATCTGACCCGCGCCGACCTCGGGCGCTGCGCCTACGAGTTGACGACGGCACCGCAGAAGATCCGCGGCATCGTTTCGGCCCGGGCGCGGCTCGGGGGGACGGGAACCAGCCTCAAAGACCTGGGCGGATACGGTCGGATCGAGATCCGCGAGGCCGACATCTACGAGCTCCCCCTGATGATCGCCCTGCTGAAGATCCTCAGCATCCGCGAGCCCGACCGAACCGCCTTCCGCACCAGCGACGTCGACTTCCAGATTCAAGGCGGCCACGTCTACGTGCAGAACATCACCTTCAACGGCGACGCGATCAGCCTCGAAGGCAGCGGCATGATGGAACTCGACACGTCGATCCGCCTGACCTTCCGCGCGATCCCCGGGCGCCGCGAATGGCAGCTCCCCCTGTTCGGCGAGTTGCTCAGCGGGGCCAGCGAGCAGATCATGGTGATTCACGTGGGAGGAACGCTGTCCAACCCGATCCGGCGCCGCGAGCCCTTCCCCGGTGTCCAGCAGGCCCTGCAACAGCTTGGGGCCGAGCTGCAGCGGACGACGGGGGCCCCCCCGCTGTTTCCCCAGGCCGGCCAGAGAACGTTCGACACGATTCGGCCGTCGCCCCTCTTGCGATAGACGGCCGGCACAAAACCCCACGATGGAGCAAGAACGAACCATCGTCCCAAGACTCTGAACCCTGAACCCGTCCGACGCCCCGCAAGCTACAATGGATAGGGAGAAACGGTCGCCGTCGCCTCGATGGGTCGCACCTGAGCTTCGCGGCGTGAGAATCAATCGGACCACCGACGGGCCGCACGCGACGCGCCCGTCCCAGCCGAGGGAGATCTCTCATGAGCGTAGGTCCTTTGGGAGGTATCGCGGCCAGCGCGGCCGGATCGCCGCGGGCCCAAGCCAAGGGTTCCGACGTCGAGCGCGCCCAGCAGGACGCCGCCAGCCAGCAGCGGCGCATCCAGACCGACCAGAAGGCCGAAGACGCCGCCGGGATCGGTGAGGCCGACGGCGAAGATCACGAGGCCGCCGATCGCGACGCCGACGGGCGCCGCCTCTGGGAAGATCCGCCGCAACGAAACGACACGCACGCGCAAGAGGGCGATCCCCACGAATCGGCTCCTCCGCGCAGCAAAGACATAACCGGCCGGACCGGGAACCTGCTCGACCTGACGGGCTGACTTCGGAAAACGGCGAGCCGAGCGTCCACGCTTGTCGTGTCGACACGCCGCGAGGGAGGAAGAGACGAAACGATGCGCATCAGCCGTCTGGCGGGAATTCTCTTGGCGCTGGCCTCCTTGGGTGCATCCGGAGCGGAGCCGTCGGGGGCGAAGCGGCCCCGGCCGGCGGGTGAGGCGCCCGTCCCCGCCGCGCGCAGCCATCCTGCCACCGGCCTCGGCGAGCCTTGGGAGATGGTCCGCCGCTTTGCCGACAATCTCATTCGTCACGCCCGCGACACCTACGGCCCGGAGCCGACCGGCCTGTTCGTGTCGCAATGGGACATCGGCACGCAACGGCTACTGCCGGCCGACACGAAGCTCTACGCGACCGACACCCGCGGCGGGGCGGGCCCCCACATGAACAACTTGCAGTTCGACGGTGGACTGCTCCGGCTGCTCTACGGCTTGAGCGAGGTGACCGGTGAAGCCCAGTACGCCGACGCGGCCGACGCTTATCTGCGCCATTATCTGGCAAACCTGCCCGACGAGCGGGGCTTCTTTCCCTGGGGCGACCACCGCGGCTTCGACCTGGTCGCGAGAGAGACGGTCGGTGGACCCCACGAGTTCAAAGTCACCTACCCGCCCTGGGATGCCATGTACCGCATCAACCCCGAGGCGGTGCGCCGGCAGATCGAGGCTCTCAAGCTGCACATCATCGACGAATCGCGATCCTACGGCTTCAACCGGCACTACCCGCCCGGCAGACTTCCTCACTCGATGAACTCGTCGGGCGGCGCCTATATCGCGGCCTGGGCATTTCTGTACAAGAAGACCGGGGAGCGGAAGTATCTCGAATGGGCCCACGGCATGGCCGACTATCTGTGGAGCCTGCGCGACCCGCGGACCGACCTGCTGGCGGCCCATCCTTACGATCCCGCCTATCCGGAAGCCGCGGCCTCGGAGCTTGCCAAGGCTCGGGCGAGTCGCACCGAGTACATGGGACAGATCGCCTGGTACGGGCCGAATCTCTTGCGAACCTCGCTGGTGCTGGGAGACGAAGAGGGGGCCAGGTTCCGCCGGCAGGCGTTGGCCTACTACCGAGCGTTTGTCTCGCGCATGGACGTGCAGCCCGACGGCTCGTTCTATGCCACCTTCGATCTGGCCACCGGCAAACCGCGGTTCGCGCCGATCACCGAAGGCTGGGAGTTGACTCCGCAGGTGGGCCATCCGATTGCTTGGTCCAACGGCGTGGTCGGGCTCCGCGCCCTGGCTTCCCTTGGTTTCGCCTACAAGGTGACACGCCAGCCGGAGCTGCGCGAGACGTTCGATCGTCTGATCCCCCTGATACGGATGGAACGCTTTGCGGACCTCGACGGCGAGCCCCAGCCAATCGCCGCCGGGCTGCTGGCCCAGGTGATGGTGGGACTACTGAACATGCACCAGGCCAGCGGCGACGCGCGATACCTGGACGACGCCTGGAAGCTCGCCCGGTATGCGATGGCGCATTTCTATCGCGACGGCTGGTTCGTGTGCGGCGAGCCGATCGTGCCGCGTTATCGCGACCCGCAGGTCGATGTCTGGCGGACCTACAGCAACCGGGGCGGCAGCAATGACCTGGCGCTGGCCGTGTTGCGAGTGCATCTGGTCCGCAGCGGACTGCCCGACCCGGCCGAAGACGATGTGGGTAGCCATTTCTGAGTCAATGACCGCGCGGGCTCGAACTCGGGTTCCGATCTCCCGAGGCAGCCCGTCGGTTCGGTGCGCGTGCAGGCAAGTCGGCTTGGGGATCGTTGGCCCGTGCGCGCCGCGGCGCTTGAGTTTCCCGCGGCGCGTCGTTAAGTTGTGGCTTTCGAGTGGCCTCACCAGACCTCTGAAAAACGGGAGCGAAGCCATGCCCGGCCGCGTTCTGCTCGTCGTTGCGTTCGTTCTGGCCATCCCCTTGGGCTTGGGGGCCGAGGAGCCGCTGTTCCCGTTCGTGGTGTCGTACGACGCGCCCGACAACGTCACGAACGTTTCGGCCTGGATCGACCGGCCGGCGGGCCGGCAGGGCTTCGTGCGGGTCGATCGGGGCCGCATGGTGACCGACGCGGGCCCGATCCGCTTCTGGGGCACGAACTTCTGTTTTGCCGCCTGTTTTCCCGAGCACGAGCAGGCCGAGCGCGTGGCCGCCCGCCTGGCCCGGCTGGGGGTCAACTGCGTGCGCATGCACCACATGGATTCGCGCGACATCTGGGGACGCAGTCCCGACAAGCTGACCATCGATCCCGAGCAGCTCGACCGGCTCGACTACCTGATCTATCAGCTCAAAGAGCACGGGATCTACACGAACATCAACCTTCACGTGTCGCGAACGCTGGGCCCCAAGGAAGGGTTTCCCGCAGTCGAGGGGCGCCCCAGGTACGACAAGGGCGTGGGGAATTTCGAGCCGCGCATGATCGAGGCGCAGAAGAAATACGCCCGCGACCTGCTCACCCACGTCAACCCGTACACGAAGAACGCCTACACCGACGAGCCCGCCGTGGCCATGGTCGAGATCAGCAACGAAGACGCCCTGTTCGCGGTGTGGGGCTGGGGCCAGCTCGACGACCTGACCGACCCCTATGCCACGACCTTCCGGAAGCTCTGGAACGACTGGCTCCGCAACAAGTACGGAACCACGGCCGAGTTACGCAAGGCGTGGAACGTGGGCGAGTGGCCGCTGGGCGACGAGCTGCTCAGGAACGTCGATCTCTCGGAGCCGCCCGAGCGGACCTGGAACCTCGAGCGCGACGCCCAGACCGAGGTGGCCTGGTCGGTCGAGAGCGACGGCCCTCAGGGCGCCCGATTCCTTCGCGTCGTGGTCGCCAGGCAGGGCGAGGTGGCATGGCGCCCGCAACTCAGCCAGAGCGGCTTTGCCGTCGAGGGCGACGCACCCTACACGCTGACGTGCAAGCTGCGATCCGACCGGCAGCGCCAAATCAGCCTGAACTGCATGATGTCGCATGAGCCCTGGCAGCGGCTCGGCTTTTCGACGAGCGTCGACGTGGGGCCCGAGTGGAAAGACCACCGGTTCACCTTCGTGGCCTCGCAAGACGATCCCAATGCCCGTATCTCGGTCAGCAGTCTCGAACCGGGCACCTACGACCTGGCCGCGATTTCGCTGCGGCCGGGCGGCATCGTGGGCCTCGAGCCGGGGCAGCGCCTGGAAGATTCGAGCGTGCCGGTGCTCCGCCGCGGGCGCCTCGACCTGACCAAGGCGGCCCGGGCCGACTTCATCGACTTCCTCTGGGACACCGAGCGCGACTACTGGCTAGGCATGCACCGCTTCCTCAAGGACGAGTTGAAGGTGCGCTCGCTGGTGTCGGGCACGCAGCTCAGCTACAGCCCGGTGCACGTGCAGGCCGAGCTCGATTACATCGACGCCCACGCGTACTGGAACCATCCCGTGTTTCCCGGCCGGGCCTGGGACTCGAGCAACTGGTACGTGCGCAACGTCGCCCTGGTGAACCGGCCCGGCGGGACCCTGGCGGGACTGGCCGTCCGGCGCGTGGCGGGCATGGCGTACACGGTGAGCGAGTACAACCATCCGGCCCCGAACTCCTACGCGGCCGAGGGCTTTCCCATGATCGCGGCTTTCGGGGCGTTCCAGGCGTGGGACGGCATCTTCCCGTTCGCCTACTGCCACAACTCCGACTTCGAGCCGCGGCGGATCACCAGCTACTTCGACATCAAGGGCGACACGTCCAAGATCGCGCACACCCCGGCCTGCGCGGCCTTGTTCCTCCGCGGCGACGCGGCGCCGGCCGAAAAGACGGTCGTGGCCGGGCTCTCGAAACGCCGCGAGCGCGAAAAGCTGCATGAGACGCTCAGCGCGTGGAATCTCACGGCCGACCGGTTCGGCCTCGATGCGCGCCACGCGCTGGCGCACGGCGTCGCCGTCGATCTGGGGCGCGACGATACGCCCGAGCCGCCGGCCCTGGCCGACGACGCCGCGCAATATGTTTCCGACACGGGCCAGCTCCGCTGGGACGTTTCCGAGCCCGGGGCGGGGTACTTCATCGCCGACACCCCCCGCACCAAGCTCTTTACCGGCTTCGTACGCGGGCGGACTTTCGACCTGGGCGACGTCAAGCTTGCCGTCGGGCCGACGCGGCTCGACTGGGCCACGGTCTCGCTCGTGGCGGTCGACGGGCCCGGCTTCGCCGGCCCCGGCCGCATCCTCGTGACGGCAACCGGATGGGTGCAGAACCAGGACATGCAACTCGAAGACCTCGGCAACGACCGCGTCACCCTGGGCCGCGACTGGGGCGCCGAGCCGGTCCTCTGCGAGGGCGTGCCCGCCCGGATCGAGCTGCCGGTTGCCGCCGCGCGCGTCCGCGTCTATCCTCTCGACGAGTCGGGCAATCGCCGCGATGCGATCGCCCCCGAAGAAGCGGCCGGTAAGGCAATGGTCCGCCTTGGTCCCGAGCACAAGACGGTGTGGTACGAGGTGGAGATTCGCTGACGCCCGCGACCGGTCGCCGCCCATCCGGGTACGACGCTCGGCAACAACCGACCGCAACGCGACGCCTAAGCTTTGCCGGCCAGGATCTTCGCGATCCGCTCGCCGGCGCGGCCGTCCCACAGCGCCGGGCAGCGTCCCTGCTTGTAGCGACCGTCGAGCACGGTCTGGAGGCTTTCGCTGAGTTTCCGCGGATCGTTCGAAACGAGCGTGCTGGTGCCCTCGTCGACCGTGATGGGACGCTCGGTGTTGGGCCGGGCCGTCAGGCAGGGGATGCCCAGCACGGTCGACTCCTCTTGCAGCCCGCCCGAGTCGGTGATGATCACGCGGGCCTGGGAGGTCAAGGCGAGGAAATCGAGGTAACCCAGGGGCGGAAGCTGCACGATGCCCGAAGCCCGGCCCAGGCGCTCGGCCAGTCCGAACCGCTCGACGCGCGCCTGGGTGCGAGGATGGATGGGAAAGACCATGGGAATCTCCCGCGACGCGGCCACGAGCACGTCGAGCAGGGCCGAGAGCGTTTCGGGCGAGTCGACGTTGGCCGGGCGGTGAAGCGTGACGACGCCGTACCGGCCGGCTTCGAGGCCGTAGCGGACCAGCCCGTCGCGGTCGCGGGCCTTGGGAAGCATCCTCTTCAGGGTGTCGATCATGACGTTGCCCGTCAGATGGAGCTGCGATTCGGCGTGTCCCTCGCGGCGGAGGTTTTCCAGGCCCGCCGGCTCCGAGACCAGCAGCAGGTCGGAGACCGCGTCGGTGACCAGCCGGTTGATCTCCTCGGGCATGGTGCGGTCGAAGCTGCGCAGGCCCGCCTCGACGTGCGCGACGGCGACGCCCAATTTGACGGCGGCCAGGGCCGCTGCCATGGTCGAGTTCACGTCGCCCACGACGACGACCCGGTCGTAGCGATGGCCCTCGGGGGTGCCCCTTTCGAGCACCTCCTCGAATCGTTCGAGCACGCGCGCGGTCTGGGCCCCGTGCTTGCCTGAGCCCACCTCGAGGCTGATGTCGGGGCGGCGCATTCCCAGCTCGTTGAAGAACACGTCGGAAAGGCTGGGGTCGTAGTGCTGCCCCGTGTGGATCAGCACGGGCCGGACGTGCGGGTACGCCTCAAGCGCCCGCAACAGCGGGGCCATCTTCATGTAGTTGGGTCGGGCTCCTACCACGCACGCGAGATGGATGTCGCTCAAAAGACGTCTCCCGTGAACACGCTGCCCCGCAACCGGGCCAGCTCGAATTGCCGTCCTTGCTCATTCCACAACAGTATGGTATCGCCCGAATCGGCCGGCTTCAGCTCGGCGTCCCCGTCGTTTCCTTCCCAGGCGAGACACCATCCGCCGACGTGGGGCAACGTCGCGGCAGCCTCCCCCTGGATAACCGGGCAGGCCCGCCGGAGGCCGAACTCGGGGCAGTACCAACCTGGGGCGACGCGAACCGCGCCGCCGGCGAGCGGACGAAGCCGCAGAACGGCGTCGTTTACCTGCAATCGTACCTCATTCTCGGCCGTTTGATGCACCCCCACGTCGGGGTGGAGTCGCAGGCGGCTGGTCATTTGGTGGGTGCCGCGACCGCGAGCCCAGTCGACCAACAGCCACGGCCCGCCGGGCCGGCAAGCGACCCAGCGTCCCACTTCCGGGACACCGAGCCGCCGATAGCCGTTGTGGGTCGCGCGGGCCCAGAAAAAGCCGTGGGTTTCGCCGGTCTCGAAACCGTGGGGATGGCCGCGCCGTCCCATGCGGAACCGCGACCACACGTCGCACGGATCGCGGCCGTCGATTTCGAGGACGTTGTGGGCCGCGCTCGAGCGACAGTACGCCCGCATCGCGTCGTCTTCGTATCCGAACACGCCCCCGTCGACCAAAAGGCGCCGTCCGGCGACCGAGGCTTCGATGCCCAACAGGTCGGCGTGGGCATGGGCGGGCAGGTGGTCGGGGCCGACCGGGCCGGCGTCGAAAAGCAGGGAGTCGACGGCGTGGCGGTAGATCCAGTAGTCGCCCACGACGCGGGCCGGCCGGTCGTGCGCCCCATCGCGCGGGTTTTGCTCGGGGGCTCCGCCCTCGGCCCGGGCGATCAGCGCGCCGGGGGCTGGAGTCTCGCCAAAACACGAATCGCCCAGCAGGGGAATCGCGCCGTCCGGAGCGAGCAGCGCCCGCAGGAAGCCCGCCATCGCCACGGCCGTGTCGCCGCACCGACGTGAGAGTTCGGGGGCGACCTCGCGGGCCGCGTCGCGCACGTCGAGCACCGCCTCGAGCACCTGCGCGTGATACATGGGCGAGCGCTCGAAATGCTCGCCGTGCGGGAGGATCTGGTTGCCCAACTCCTTGCGGAGAATTCTGCCGGCCTTTTCCAGCCACCGCCGGGCCTCGGCGCCCTCGAAAAATGCCCCGGCGAACACCAGGGCCTTGGCGTTCTCGATGAGATGGTTCCCGCGCACGTCCCACTCGAGATGCTCCTCGAGAAACCTGGCCTGAACGCAAAGACTGCGCAAGATCGCCTCGGCAATATCAGACTCTGGCGGCGAAGCCGACCACAGCAGGGTCCATACCGGCAACCTGCGCGAAATGCAGAACGGATGCCAGCCGTCGCGATGCACTCGCCGATCGCCCGGCCGGTTGCCCGCGATCCACGCCGCCACGAGTCGCCACGCGCGGTCGAGCCACGCCGATTCGCCGCGGCGCAGCCCTTCGGCGGCCAGGTCGAGAAGGAACTCGTGGTAGTGAAGATGAAAGCGCCAAAGGTCGGCCACGTCGCCGCACTGCTCGAGCCGCCAATCGACCGGCTCGGGCAGGTTCCGTTCCCGGTTGAGGAATCGGTAGCCTCCTCGGGCAATTCCTTCGGCAATCGACGACGAGGTCTCGGGCGGGCGCTGGGCGAGCTTCCACTGCGCGATCGCCTCGAAACCCGTGCCGCTGCGCACCGCGGGAATCGGCGCCGAGGGGTGCGTGTAGCGACGCGCCCCGGTCAACCCGAGCAGCTTGATCCGGCCCCGCAAGATCACCCGCATCGTCAACTGCGACCATCGGTGGTAGCGCAGCACGTACCACCACCGCGACGCCCGGCGCAGCGGGCCGGGCCGCCGGGAAAACCGCTCGTCGGCCGCCGGATCGGCCGAGGCGGGCTCCGCCACCAGGCCGGTCACGTCGCCGAGCAGGCGAAGGTACTCAGCCGCCAGTCGATCGCGGTTGTAGCGCTCGGCGACGAAGGCCCGACCCGATCGCCCCAGGCGCGAGGCGAGATCGGGCTCGTCGGCCAGCCGAAGCACCGCGTCGACCAGGGCCCGGGGCGACTCGGGCTCGACGGCCAACCCGGCGCCGGCCTGATGGACGATGTCGAGGGCCTCGCCGCGAACACCCATCACGATCGGCCGGCCCATGGCCATCGTCTCGAAGATCTTCGACGGGATGACCGTGCCGAACAGGGCGCAATCCTTGAGGTGAATCAAGCAGGCTTGCGAGCTGGCGATCGCGGTGGGTACCTGGTCTTTAGGAAGCCGGCCCGTGAAGACGACCAGCCCGTCCAACCCGGCTTGTCGCGTCTGTTCCTCCAGGCGTTGGCGCGCCGCGCCGTCGCCGATGAGGCAGAATCGGACGTCGCGCCGGCCCGAGTCGCGGAGGATCTTCGCCGCATCAAGCACGACCTCGAGCCCGTGGGCCATGCCGATCGTGCCCACGTACGAGCAGACGAAGCAATCGCCCAGGCCCCATCGGCGCAGGAACGCGCCGTCGGGCTCGCCGGGGGCGAACGCCTTCAGGTCGACCCCGTTGGTGATGACCGAGATGCGGTCGGCCAGGTCGACCTTCTCGAGGATCTTCCGGCGATAGCCGGCCCCGACGGCCACGACGTGGGCCGCCGCCCGGTACATGACTCGCTCCATCCATTCGAGCAGGCGCAGGAGGCGGCGGTTCCGCATGGCCCCGACGGCCTCGATCGACTCGGGCCAGATGTCGCGGATTTCGAGCACCAGGGGCACGCGCTTCAGGCGCGAGACGAGCACGCCGGCCCATCCGCAGAAGAACTGCGGCGAGGTGGCAACCACGACGTCGGGCTTGGGCAGCCAGATCGACGCCAGGGTCGCGCTGAGCAGGAAGGAGAGGTAATTGGCGATGCGGCGAACCGTCCCCGCGTTCGCGGCCAGGTAGGTCCACACGCGCACGACGCGCACGCCGTCGACCCGTTCGATCTGGCGCCGGAGGCGGTTCTTGTAGCCCGGGTAGACCACGCCCGCCGGGCAATTCGGCGCGCAGGTGACCACGGTAACGTCGTGGCCCGCCCGGGCCCAGCGCGCGCAATGCTCGAAAGTCCGCGAGGCGGGCGCGTTGCCTTCGGGCGGGAAATAGTGGCTCAGAAACAGAATACGCAACCGTCGCTCCTCAGCAAGCGATCGGGACCGGCTCGCCCCGGCGCATGCTCTCGACGGCGGCGAGGCTCACCCGCGTGGTCTGGATGAGTGAATCGACGGCGATCGGCATGTCGCGGCCTTCGCGCAGGGCGGCCACAAAGGCCGCCAACTCGCGGGCGTGTCCCTTGTCGGCCCGCATGAGCTTTCGCCGTTGGGGCCTGCCCGTTCGGTCCTGGAGGTGCAGATGCCGAAAATCCTCGAGCACGCCGACCCTTCCGCCGGCGAATGCCTCGATCCGTTCCTTGCCGAACGAGTCGGGCCCGGCGCTGGTGTAAGCCAGGTGACAGACCGATCCGTCGGCGTAGGTCACGACGATTTGGGCATCGTCGCCCGACGATCCCGACGGCGCCACGGCGAACACGGTCAATGGCGCGGCGTCGGTGAGGTAGGCGAAGAAGTCGAAGAAGTGGCACGCCTCGCCCAGAATTCGTCCGCCCTCGTTGGGATCGGAGATCCAATGATCGTTCGGCGCGGGGCCCGCGTTGCATCGGTAGAGGATGCAGAGCGGCCCCCGGCCCGCGAGAAACTGCTTCAATGCGTCGGCCAGCGCGGAGAAACGTCGGTTGAAACCCACCATCAGCGGGCCCGGATGGGTGCGAAGCGTCTCGCGAATCTGCTGGAGCTGGTCGCCGGTAATCGCCAGGGGCTTCTCGACGAAAACCGCTTTGCCCGCCCGCAACGCTCGGCACACCCCGTCGGCGTGCCGCGAGTGGGGCGTGGCGAGAACGACGGCCACGGTCGCGTCGTCTTCGAGAATCTCCTGCTCCTCCGAGGTGCAGAACGCGAAGCCGTACTTCCTGCCGACCGAACGGGCCGAAATCCCCGAAGCCGTGACCACGCCGCGGAACGCGACGCCGGGCAGCCGGGCCAACTGCGGCAGGAGCACCGAGCGCGCGAACCGCCCCGCCCCGACCAGCGATACCCCCACCGTGTCGTGGGGCGTGGCCAGGTGCCGGGGCGCCAGTTCGATGCGGCGGGGCCCCAACGGCGACCGGCTCTCCTCCGGTTGCGGATAGGTCAAGACCACGCCCAGATGGGGCTCCCGACCCGTGAACACCAACTCGAAGGCTTTTTCGGCCTCGTCGATGGGAAACCGATGGGTCGTGCAGGCGTCGGGACACACCCCGCCCGCGGCTACGAGGTCCAAAAACGCCTCGATGTTGCGGTTCTCGGTCCAGCGGACGTAGCCGGCCGGGTAGTCGTGCCCCTCGATCTCATACTGAGGATCGTAGCGGCCCGGTCCGTACGATCGCGAGACGAGGAAGGTCAGCTCCTTCTCGAAGTAGGGCTTGCGGGGGATGTCCATTCCGGTGACGCCGACCATGATCACGCGAGCCCGATCGCGGGCCAGGCGCGCGGCCAACTCGACGGGACGATTGCTCGACGTGGCGGCCGTGATGACCACGGCGTCGGCGCCGCGGCCGCGCGTGAACCGAAGCACCGCCCGCTCGGCGTCATCGTTCATGGTCAGGGCCAACTCGACGCCGTGACGGGCCGCCAGGTCGGCGCGCTCGGGTCTCACGTCGAGCCCCACGACGCGGCATCCCGCCTGCTTGAGGATCTGCACGGCAAGCTGCCCGATCAATCCCAGCCCCAACACGACGACGCTCTCGCCCACCCGGACGTCGGCGTTGCGAATGCCCTGCAGTGCGATGGCGCCGACCGTCGCGTACGCGGCCGCCTCGGTGCCGACCGAGTCGGGCACCGGGACGGCGAGCAACGGGGGAATGCAATTCAACTCGGCGTGATTGGCAAAGCCCGCCCCGGCGCAGGCCACGCGCCGCCCGACCTCGAAGCCCCGCAGCGCGGGGCCCACGGCCACGACCTCGCCGCAAAGGCTGTATCCGAGCGGGACCTCCTGGTCCAAGCGGTCGCGCACCGTCTGCCACGCGGCCCAGACTCCGTCGCGCCGGATCTTGGCGAGCACCTTGCGGACCAGGTCGGGGCGTTCGCGCGCCTTGCCCGCGAGGCTCTTGCGGGCCAGCTTCATGATCATCCGCTCGGTGCCGGCCGAAATCAGCGAAGCGCCGGTGCGCACGAGGATCCGCCGCTCGTGCAGGACGGGCGAAGGCACCTCGTCGACTTCGACCTTGCCGCTCTTGAGGTTTTGAACGATCTGTTTCATGGTTTTTCCGCCAAGACCAGGAACAGGGCCCCGATCCAACCGTTCCGCCCCAGCCAGCCGGGGAGCCTCGCCCCGTAGAAGCGGCCGGCCGCGACCTTCAGGCCGTGCCTTTCGAGAAGCCCGACGAACTCGCCGGGCAAGTACTCGTTCTTCGAAAGCCCCAAGTATCTCGGCCAAACGCCTCGCGTTGCCCGGTACGCGATTCGCTGGGCCTGGCGGTAGAGCGATCGCCGGTTGGGCACGGACACGAGCAGCACTCCGCCCGGACGGAGCACCCGAACGAGCTCGCCGAGACAATCGTCGGGGTGGTCGAGATACTCGATGACGCTGGCGCAAAGCACGCCGTCGAAGCGGCCGTCGGGCCAATCGAGTCGCTCCACGGTGGGGACAACCTCGAACCGAACCGCCGCGGCCCGGGGCTCTTGCTCTCGGGCGATCCGCCGAGCATGACGGATCATCTCGACGGAGCCGTCGACGGCCGTGACGGTGCACCCCCGGCGGGCCAACTGGTTCGAGAGCGTGCCCGAGCCGCATCCCGCATCGAGCCACGCTTGTCCCGACAAGTCGCGTTCGTCGAGCAGGCCCAGCAAGGCGCGCGCCCTCGCCATGAACGAGCCCGAATCGTATTTGCGGGCCCATCCGGCGGCCAGCCGGTCGTGGAACTCAACGGCAGGATGCATTGGCCCTCCCGTCGACCTGGCGTTGGAGCGGGGAATCGAGCAGCGCCGGATGAGCCTCGCCCCTGGGGGGCCACACGACCTCGGGCACTTCTCCGGTGCGCCGCGATTCGAGGTGCTTCAGGTCGATCCAGTAGAAGAACGCCGCGCGCAGGAAACAGTAGCGAAAGCCGACCCTCCCGTCCAGGAATCCCAGGCGAAACAGGTAGCAATAGACGAAATACAGAAAGGGCCGGGCCGGCATGCGATTGTACACGTTGCGGAGCCACATCCGCCGCTGGTCGGGGCGGCCCCACAGGCGGGGCTCGGTCTCGGTCTTCAGCCGTCCCCCCTCCATCTCCCGCGCCTCGAGCGACGCGTAGCGGTTGTGCCGGTCGATCCATTGGGTGAGGCTCTTTTGGTCGCCATGGTCGATGGGCTCGCGGATCCGGCCGACCGGCCCCTCGACCTGGATGTGCTCGTTGACGGCCCGGGTGCCCAGCCGGGCCGCCCCGCGCCGCCAAATCCGAAGATTCCCGTTCGGGTACAATCCGCCCCAACGAAGCCATCGGCCCATGAAGATCAAGCGCCAGTGGACGATGAATCCCGCCTCCTTGGTGCCCGGGTCGACGATCCGCTCGGTCACTTCCTGCTGGAACGCCTCGGTGGCCCGCTCGTCGGCATCGAGCTTCATCACCCAAGGCTGCGTGATCGGCAGGCGGGCAAGGGCCCAACTCCACTGGGCCGAATAGTTCTCAAAAGGGTGCTGGACGACGCGCACCCCTTCGTCCTCCCGCGCCAGGGCGATCTCGACCGTGCGATCGGTGCTGTACGAGTCGACCACGAAAACCTCGCGGGCCCAGCCGCGCACCGAGTCGAGCGCCGCCGGCAGGTTGGCCTCCTCGTTGAACGTCAGCATGATCACGGAGATCGGCGTCATGACCCGCCTCAAGCCTCGATGACCGCCCGGAAGAGCCGCGCCAGGGTCCCCGCCTGCTCGCGGCGACTCAATCGCCGGCGCTCGTCGTCGTCGTATTCCCACGCGAGGTGTCTGCCTCCCGCCAGCCAACGGCCGTAACACGAGCGAAGAAACTCGGCCACCTCGTCGACGCGATCGCAGACCCGGCCGGCGCGGGTTCGCACGATCAGGTCGCGCACCACCTTCTGGCTGTCGGGGATGGCCAGGATCGGCCGTCTCGCGCCCACGTACTCGAAGATCTTGCCGGTGAGGATTCCTCGCGCCTCCTTCTGAACCTGGTTCAATACCAGCAGCATCGTCGCCTCGCGCTGCAATCGCGCGCTTTGTTGGACGGGAACGCGAGGCAGCACCGCGACCAGCGAAGTGACGCCGTAATCGGCCGCCAGGCTTTCGATTCGAGGATCCTGGGAACCGTAGAACTCGACGCGCAGGTCGTCGTGGGCGATCGATCGGTCTTCGATCAGACGGGCCAAGGCGGCAAACAGCAGTTGCGGCGTTTGGAGCCCGGGATAAACGCTGCCCGTGTACCGGATCGTGAAATAACGGTCGGCCGACGGCTCGGTGGCGGGGTAGTCGTCGGGGTCGAACCCGTTGGGCAGCGTGACCACGCGCTTTGCGCCGTGCACCTCCCGCAACTGCTCGGCCATGGGCTCGGAGATGGTGATGATCAGAGACGCCCGCCTGAGAATCCGGCGCTCGAGCCGCCGCATGGCCCCGCGCCGGAGCGAAATGCCGATCCGCCACCACGGGGCCCAGCGCGCCGCCCAAAGGTCGCGAAAATCGGCGATCCACGGCAGTTCGAGGCGCGAGGCGATCGCCCCGGCCACCACGTGGCTGGCCAGCGGGGGCGAACTGCTCCAGACGACCCGCGCCGAGCGAACGTCGTCGTCGCGCAAGGCCGCTTCGATCGCGACCCGGCTCCAGTAGGCAAACTCGTCGGGAAACGGTTCGACCAGACGCTGCAGGGTGCTCAGGCCCGCCCGAACCGGCATCGACCCCAGACGCACGATCCGCGACCGCGACCGCATCCCCGCGTCGCGGACCGAGGCGTAAAGCCCGTCGACCGGGCCGGGGGGCCTCGCCGCGTCGACGAGAACCGGGACGGCCCGTTCGGTGGAGTCTTCGTACAGGTCCCAGTTCGGCTTCCCGAAGAACTCCCGACTAAGCCTCCCCTCGTGAAACCAGCGGCGAGCGACGACGACCGGTTCCCAGCCGAACTGCGGCAGATACTTGGCCGCCTTGGCGGCGCGGAGCGATGCGATGGTGTCGTTCGGAGGAAAGTAGTACGACACCAGGCACGCGCGCTGCGGCGCAGGCGCCGCGGCGCGATCGGCCCGCGCCGACTCCACCGTACCGCATCGGCCTCGATACGACCTCAAGGGGCAACTCCCAACTCGTCTCTTGACGCGTCGGCTTTCCTCCGACGGCTTCGGGGGCGTTTGGGGCGCGCCGCCGCCGGGTGCGGACACGTCAACAGACCCAACGCCACCCACGCGAAACGGTCGCCGACCGCCCCGAACGAGAGCAGCACGTTCTCGAACAGCCCGGCGACGACCGCCCAGGCCATCAGCGCCGTCCACAGCGACGGAACCGCGATTCGGGCTCCTCGAATCAGCGCCTGCCGGTGGCAAGCCCATGCCAGGCGAGTCCATCCGAACAAAAAACACGCGAACAACACCGCGCCCGGCACGCCGACCGACTTGGCCAAGGTGAGCCAGACGTTGTGCGGGTCGCTCGTAAAATCATAGCGTATGCCGCGCTTGCCTCCCCGAAGGTTGCCGGATTCTCCGACCCATCGCGAACTGAAGCCCTTACCCATGATGGGTGCCTCGTTCACCTCCTTGACGGCGCTTCGCCAGTTGTTCCATCGGGTGCGGCCGACCGTGCCGAGGTCGCCGCGAAGCCGCATGTACCGCAGCCCCCGGTCGAAATCCTTGCGCGTCAGGTTCGTGGCCAGGAACGCTCCCACGCAACACAAGGCCAGAATGCCCGCCAGGAACGCGGCGGGACGCTTGGCCGCCAGGCCGCGAAACAGGATGGCGAGAGCCACCAGCATGGCCAGCGACGTCCCCCGCACTCGGCAGAGCAGCACCAAGCCCAAAGCGGCACAGAGCCACAACGCGCACTCCACCTTCCAGCCCCCCCGTTTCGTGCCGAGTTGGGCGGCCAGCAGCACGCACGCCAGCGTCAACGCGCCGGAGGCCGCCCCCGGCGACACGAAAACCCCGCAAAACCGGCCGCTATAAATGTCGATGTTGGGAAACACGAGGCTTCCCGCAATCCCCACCTTCAGCGGAAGAACGAGCATGTTGAGCGTCTTGTCGAAATCCCAGTCGCTCAGCAGCCGCGGCATGCCGTAGAACGCGGCCGCGGCCATCGCCGCGAACGTCACGGAGTATCCCACGTCGACCAGCGGTCGCGACGACGTGGTGGAGGCCACCACGCACCAGGCGAAAAACACGCCCAGAAGGAACGTCGCGACCTCGTTCCTCTGGGAGCGCTCGATTCCGGATCGCCGGGCCGCGGTCCAAGCCAGGAAGACCAACGCCACGCCCACGGCTCCCGTGCACCCCATGTGGGCCAACCAGAATACGCCGCCGCGGGTATACCAATTCTTCAACAGAACCGGCTCCCAGATGTAAAACACGGCGAGCCATTTCGCCAGGGATTTCATGAACGCCCTCGACCGGAGGAAAAACAAAGGCGGCGCACGGCGTCGGCAACGCGCTGACCGTAGCGCAAAGGGCTGTAGTCTCCAATGATCTCCAGGGAGGAGCCGCCCATCCGCCGGCTCAGGTCGGGGTCGAAGGCCGTCCGGCCGAGCGCCTCGGTCAACTGCCTTTCGTCGGCGGCGTCGAAAACGAACCCGTTCACCCCTTCGCGCACCAGGTCGGCCGCGCACCCACATTGCGCCGACACAACGACCGGCAAGCCGCACGCCATGGCCTCATTGACCACGAGGCCCCACGGCTCCTTGAGGCTGGGTAGCACGAGGGCCCCCGCCCAGGCATAGTAGGCGGGAATTCGGGCGTACTGCTGGAACCCGACGATGCGGCAATGGGGCTCGATTTCCAGGGTTCGCGCAAGCGAGCGAAGCGCCGGTTCGAGGGCCCCGCCTCCCACGAGGACGAGATCCCATGCCTCGCCGCCCGCGACTTCGCGGTACGCGGCGTAGGACCGAAGCAGCGCCTCGAGGTTCTTCTCCGGCGCGAACCGCGCGCAGCACAGGAAATAGACGTGCGGCAGATCGAAGTCCTCGGGCCGGCGTCGAAGTCGCGCGTCCTCGGCCCCGGCGCGGAAATGTTCCGAATCGACGATGTTGCCCACCTTGAAGATCCGTTCTCCCTTCACGCCGAGGCGGAGCATGTAGTCCTCGGTCCGGCTGCCGGCCGCCAAAACCCCGTCGATGGCGCGCAGGATCAGCCGCTTGGGCGCTTCGCGCCACCACCGGCGCCGGAAGTCGACCGCCTGGGATTCGCAGAACATCCCGACGGGGAGCCGCCTGCGCTTGGCCCACGCCAAGGCGGCCAGCATGGGCCACTCGTAATACCCGTCGATCACAACCATGCGAGGTTCCGTCGCGCGCAGCGCCGCCCGAAGCCGCTGGAGAAGCGCCGGGCGCCGCACGTCGGCAAGGCTGCCCTGATGAAGCGTCGTCAGCCGGAACGGCAGGCCTCCGCGATCGACCTCCCACTCGCGAATCGACTCGCGGGCGCACGTCTCGATCACGTGCAGATCGACGTCGGGCGCCGCCTCAACGATTCCGCGCATCCGGGCGAGAATGTAGGGCGACAGGCTGTGCCAGAGATAGGCCAGGCGGATCGGGGCGCCGTTCGTGTCTCGAATCATGCTCTGCGTTGCGGGGCTGCCAAAAACCGTTCGGTTCTGCGAACGGCGCCACGCGGCGATCCGTGGGCGCCGGCCATCCGAATCCTACGCCACGAGTCCTTCGCGGCGCGCGTGCTTCTTGTGGCGCGCGTTTCCAACGTGCCGGTTCGGCCGTGAGGACGTTGGAATCGCGCCCCACGTCAGGGTTGATCTTTCGTCACGCCCTCGAAAAGATAGTACGTGATGCCCTCTTCGGTGGCGAGAAAAGCGTCGACATGAAAATCACGAAAGAAGTCGGCGTACCGATCCCGAACCTCCGAAAGGCCCGAGAAATGCCGGACGTGGGCCGGATCGGGAAAGTTGGGCACGCTTCCGTAAAACCGGCGACCGGCCGGAATACGCCGCAAAACCTCGCGATCGTGCTCGACGTGCTCCAAGAACTCCAGGCAGGTGACCGCGTCATACGGAAGGGCGTCGAACAGGTCGGTCTCCATCGCGTTGGCGGCCTCGAACCGGAACTCGGGGCAAACCGATCGCGCCCGCTCAACGGCCTGCCGGCTGAAATCGATGCCGCAGTACGCCTTGAGCCCCCGGTCGCGGGCCATCGCGGCGAATTGCCCCGTGCCGCAACCGACATCCAGCACCGAGGCGACGCCGGAGCGCAGCATCCGATCGATCAGCACGCTCCAAAGGAAGAAATAGCGCGAGGAGGTATAGTGCGCGCGATAGTCCGCGGCAGCTCGATACAGGCGATCGTAATAGGCCGCCTCGCGCTGGGTGCCCCGCGGAGGCGTGCAGAGGTTCCATCGGTGGACACAAGCGCTCGCCCCGCGCCAAAGGATCGGCGGAATCGCGTCCCGCAGGATGTCCTTGATCGTGTTGGGCATCATGTTCCATTCGTCGGGGCATCGTGGAAGGAGGGCGGCGTCAGAGGGCCGAGGGCGACCGCGAGGGGGAACTCGCTTCATGGGCCTGGGCGACGCACGCGGGCTCCATGGCGGCCTGCCTCGGCCGCACGGGCTCCGGGGCGCGATCCAACTCGCTCTCGAAGGGCTCGAGCAGATCGAGCAGCCGCTCGACGTCCAGCCGCGCCGGACCCCAGGTCCGTTGGCCGAACACCACCAAGTGTCCCAGGAGCCGGTTCCGAGCCATCAGGGGCACGTCGATTCGCCAGCATCGTTCCAGATCGTCCGGGCGAGGCCCCTCCCAGAGAGCATGGTACCCCTCTTGCGAAGCGGGAAGGTCCACGTCCAGGCGGATTCTTGCCAGACAGAGGTCCTCGGCCGCTTCCGTGAGAGCCTCCCACAGCAGGCTCCACCGAGGCGAGTTGTTCAGGCAGTAGGTCGTCGTTGCCGCTCGGGACCGCGCGCCGGCGCGGCCCAGAAACGACAGCCCGAGCTTGCGCACGTGGCTCTTGAGCAAGAGGAACTCGACGTGCCCGAACATCCGCGTGGCCACGAAGATCACGACGACCGCGCCGATGGTCACCAGCGCGATGAGGTCGCTCTTGCGGTAGACGCTGACCAAGGCCGCGCCCGAGGTCAGCGCGCAGGTGCCCGCGATCCAGAACAGAACCTTGCGATTGCTCCCGAAACGGTCGAGCAGGCAGTGGTGAAGATGCCCGCGATCGGTGGCATAGATGCTTCGCCCGGTGAGTTTGCGACGCAGGATGGCGGCGGTGACGTCGAAGATGGGGACCGTGCAGATGGCCAGCGGGGCGGCCAGCAGGACGGTGCCCGCTCCCTTGAGCGATCCTTGAATCGCCAGCACGCCCACGACCAGACCGATCAGCATGCTGCCCGTATCGCCGAGGAAGACGCGGGCGGGCGGAAAATTGAATCGCAGAAAACCGACCAGCGTCGCGGCAAACACCAGGGCGATCACCGCCACTTCCACGCGTCCGACCTGCACGGCCATGGCGCCGATGACCGAGACGGCGATCAGCCCCACCGCGGCGGCCAATCCGTCGATGCCGTCGAGAAGGTTCAAGGCGTTGATGGCCCCGAGAAGCCAGAAGAGCGTGAAAAGCGGGGCGACCAGCCCCAGCTCGACCTGCCAGCCCAGGATTCCGATCTGGCGGATCGACAGCCCCCCCAGCATGACCAGCGAGGCGGCAAGTATCTGCCCCAAAAGCTTCTGCCGGCCCCGAAGCGCGAAGCGGTCGTCGATGAGCCCCACCGCGACGATGACCGCGCCGGCGGCCAGCAACGGTCCCAGGCTCGATGCCGATTCCCACAGCCCGAGACGGAACGGATTGGGCATCGCCATCAGGCCGACCAAGACGGCCAGCAGGGCGCCATAGATCGCCACGCCGCCGCCCACCGGGGTCGGGCGCCCGTGGATCTTGCGGTGACCGTCGGGGCGGTCGGTCAACCCGATCGCCGGGGCGAGCCGGCACCAGAGTGCCGTGAACAGTCCACTGGTCGAAGCCGCGACCAGGAATACCAGAATCGTCTCAGTGAGCATCGGTCGGCCAATCGTTGGGGTGTCAGACGATCTCTTCTTCCAGCCGTTTGCCCGAGTGATATCCGTTGCCGTCGCGGTAGCCGTAGCTGGCGCCGTACCGGTAGCCGCGATAGCGGCCGTAGCGATATCCGTGGGCTCGGTACGCCTTGCCGTACTGGTTCGAGCCCTTGCCCACGCCGTTGACCACGATTCCCAGGACCTTGGCCCCCACGGACTGCAAGCTGTCGGCCGCGTGGGAGGCGGCCTCGCGCGCGTGCTTCGAGAGCCGCAAGACGAGGCAGACGGCATCGACGTGGGAGGCGATGACCGCGGCATCGGTCGCGGCCAGGGTGGGCGGCGAGTCGAGGATCACATAATCGTACTTGTCGCGAAGGACGTCGAGCAGCGCGGAGAATCGAGGCGAGGTGAGCAAATCGGCGGGGTCGGCCGGCAGGGGGCCGCAAGGCATGGCCCACAGGTTCTCGACGGCCGTCGCCTGAATCGCATCGGGATAGTCGATCGTCTCGGTGAGCACCGAACTGAGCCCCAACTCGTTCTCGAGGCCCAGGCAACGATGAACTCTCGGCCGGCGGCAATCGGCGTCGATCAAGAGGACGCGCTTGCCCGATCGGGCGATCGAGACCGCCAGGTTGGCCGACAGGGTGGTTTTCCCGTCGCCGGGATCGGGGCTCGTCACCTGGATCAGCTTGTGCCCTTCCGTCCGGTTGCTGAAGAAGACCGCGGTCCGCACCGCCCGGTACGCCTCGGCGTCGCAACTCATCGGCGCGTGGAACGTGCAGAGGACGGGATCGAGAGGCGAGGCCGCTTGCTTCTTGTGTTGGCGCCGGATCGCTCGAACGCCGATACGGGGAATGTGGCCCAGCACCGGCAGCGCCAGTTGCCGGCTCACGTCGTCGGGGCCGCGGAACCGCTTGTCGGCAAACTCGATGAGGTAACCCAATCCCAGCCCCAGCACCAGCCCCAGGAAGCCCGAAAGAGCGTAGACGACGGCCGGTTGCGGCCAGATGCGGGCGCCGACGTCGGGTTCGGAGATCTTCTCCGCCTTCACGCCCCCGTGCTGGCTGGTCCCCGACGCCCGCATCTCGTCCAACTGGCTGACCACGCTGTCAAACAGGCGCCGCGTGCGATCGAGTTCTCCGCGGAGTTTCTGCTCCTCGACCTGAAGCCGCGCCATTTTGCGCGCCGCTTCCTTCTCCTCGGCGAAGATGACGTTCAGATTGGCCAAGCGCTTTTCGCCCATCTTCAACTGCTGCTCAAGCGACTTGAGATAGACGTCGCGAATCAGGTGCTCCGGGTCTTCGGGTTCCGGCTCGGGCTCCGGCTCGGGTTCCGGCTCGGGATCGACCGGCAGGGATTCGAGGTGCTCCCGCATCATCTCCATTCTCTTGCGGGCCGCCTTGACCTCCGGATGGTCGGACCCGTACCGCTCCCTCAACTCCTGTTCCTGGACCGCCACCTCAAGCAGCCTTTCTTCAAACCGCATGCGCGGCCCGTAGGCCGGCGTTTGCGGTTGCTTCTGCTTCTGCTCCTTCTTCTTCTCCGCAAGCAGCTCGTCCGCCTGGACCAGCAATGCGATGGCTTTGGGGCTTATCCCTGATTTCAGGGCCGCCTCGATCGCCTCGATTCGCGCTTGGAGCTGCGAGTTTTCGACGACGACCTCGGAGCGTGCCGACTCGATCTCGGCCATCCGCATCTCGTGGAGCGTGATCGCCGCCTCGCCCTGACGGATCAGAAGCAGCTCCGGTTTCTCGCCTTCGACCAGTTGCTCGCCCTCGAGCACCGGGTGCTCCCGAAACGCGTTGTACCTTCTTTCCGCCGCCTCGAGCTGGCTCTCGAGGATGTCCTTGGCCTTCTCGATCAGGCCCATCGTGTCTTTGCTGAACGTCGCATAGGTGTCGCCCAGAGAGTCCTCGTACGCGGCCGCAATCGCGTTGACGACCTTCTCGCAGTCGTCGGGATTCGGTCCCGTGTACTTCAGCTCGATCACGTACGGATCGGCCAGATCGGTGCTCGCCGGTCCCGCCTCGAGCCCGGCCATGACCTGGGCCACCACGTCGCGGCTCCCCGCCAACGAAGGCAGTTTCGCCAGGCCGGCCTCTTCGACCGCCTTGCGGACGATCTTCTGGCTGGTGATCAGCAGGATGTGCGTCGAGAGCTCGTTCTCATAGTTCATCTGCCCCTCGGTGCCGACGGGCAGATCGGTCTCCTTCTTGATCAGCAGCACCTGGGCGCTGGAGCGATAGATCGGGGGCGTCTTCAGCAGATACAGATGCCCTAGACCCAGGATGACGGCCAGAACGAACGCGACGATCCATTTGCGCCGCCAGGCCATGGCGAAGAAGTCGACTCCTCCCGCCGCCGGCGCGGAAAGCGATTCCACGTCGTGCCACTCTGCCTCTTGCCTCATCATGTTGTCCCTTCATTCGTGGTAGGAACGCGGGGGCCCGACGCCTCGGCGGCGCAGACTCCGTTCCCGCGGGGCACGCCGGTCGCAATCTCGCGACACCTTCCGATCAACGAGAGCTCCGCTTGCCGCCCCGTTGCCCCTCGTCGCGCCGGCGGCCGGCGCGCGAGAAATCCCAAACACCTATTATGACGTGGCTCGCATTCCTTGGCAACAACCCTTCGAACGATTCGACATTGCATTTGCCCCTAAGACAAACTCGCATCATGCCCCGTCCCTCATCTTGCGGCTAATCGGGCCCCCGGTCGACCCTCTCCAGGAGTGTCCGGTATCGGCCGCTGGCCCGGTCGAGCCGGACACAGACGCGGGCCTGCTCGCGCGCCTCGCCGTAACGCCCCTGGCGCTCCAGCAGCAGGGCCAACTCGTATCGCCACTCGGGATTGCCCGGCCGGGTGCGAACGGCGCGGGCCATTTGCTCGATCGCCTCCGAATCGCGCCCCAGCAAGGCCAACGCGGCCCCGTCGAAAAAATGCCGTTCTCCCTCGGGAACGTCGGCCTGCCCGGCGAGCGTTCGAACCCGCTCGGCCAGGACGCGGCGAACCTCGCCGTCCTCCTCGGACGCGTAGCGCCGGCGCGCCAGGTCGACCAGCAGCCACGGCGACTCGGGAAGCACCCGTTCGATCCACTGCGATGGGCCGAAGGCGATCTGGGCCAACCGGACTACGTCGTCCAACCGATCGCGGCTCAAGGCAAGACTCCGTCGCCAACTCGCGCACGCCGCGTCGAATCGCCTCGCCTGGAGGTCGAGCAACCCACATCGAAACAGCATATCGGGATCGCTGGGGGCCAGGCGCCGAGCGCGGTCGACGTGCACCGCGCCCTCGGCCGGAGAGGCCAGCAAGGGGCAAAGCTCGGCGATCGCCGCATGCACCTCGGGCACCATAGGGCAGGCGGCGCGAGCCCGCGCCAGGTGCCGCAACGCCGGCGTCAGGTGATCGCGCACGACCGGCTCGGCGCGCAACTGATCCAACTCCGACCACCGGCCGGCGGCGGCCAGGTCGTGGGCCCGCCCGTGAAACACCCACGGCGAGGTCATCTGCCAGAGTTGGGAGTCGCTCGTCTCCGCCAACGTCTCGCGGCGCAACGCGTCGAAGGCCCGCTTGCGATACAGCAGGACCCACAATTCGGCGAGCCGCTGCTGAGCGTGAACGTCGTCTTCGCGTCGCCGGACGGCCGCATCGAGCCGTTCGATCGCCCCCACGATTCGCTCCGGCGTCAAATCGTCTTGCGACGATTCCAGCAAGCGATCGGCCGCGAGGGCCCGGTCGACCGCCGCCAGGGATCGAGTCTCGCAGACTCCCCAAATCCCGCCGGCCAGCAGCAGCAAAACGAGCACGGGAGTCAAGCCGGGCACGCGGGAGAGCACGAACAGGCCCGACGCCCGAGTCCGGCGCGCCAGGCACGCCGCTCGTCCGCATGCGGCTCCGGCCAACAGGGCCAGCAGCAGGACGCAGGCCGGGAGGTAGAGGGCGAAGTCGAAACAGGCGTGAACCGCCTGCCCCGACAGCGCGAACAGGCAGGCCGCGCCGAAGGCGACCGATCGGGGATCGTCGTCGTCCCGCACGAGCCGCCAGGCGGCCAGCCCCACCAGGGCGATCATCGCCAGCATGAGGGCCAGCCCCACGACGCCGCCGTCGACCAGGGCCTCGAGGTACTGGTTCTCGGCATGGCGATACCAGGCTCGATCGAGGCGGTCTTGATAGGGCGGATACACATAGGCATACGTCCCCAGGCCGCTCCCCAGCGGCCAGAAGTCGGGGACGGCCTTGAAACCGTCGCGCCAGTGGGGCATGCGACTTTCGAGGAAGGAACGCTGCGCGAACAGCGAACCGAACCGGTCGTGGATCGAGCCGGCCATTCCCGCCCACCCGGCAAGCAAGACGCCGCCGAGGACGGCCACGACCAGAGGCCAGAGTCCGATGCGACCCCGCCGCGCTCGCCGGGCGGCGAAGACCGTGACGACCGTTGCCCCCAGCAACGCGCCTCCGGCGGTTCGGGAGAGCGAACAGAGAATCCCGGCAACGATGCAGCCCGTCGCCGCCAGCACGGCCAACGTCGCGACGTTCAGGTCGGCGATCGGCTGGAGCCAGCGCCCCGAGCCCGCTTCGCCGTGGTCCGACCGGCGGGATCGACTCTGTCCGACGACCCAGATCGACGCGCCCACGGCTCCGGCCAGACAGAGATTGAGAAATCCGCCGGCGTGGTTTCGGCACACAAAGGGGCCGAAGGGCGCGCCTCCCCGCGTCAACGGGACGCTCCAGTACAGCAGGCCGTTCCAACTCGATTGCTGGACGATGCCGAACGTGGCCAGCAGGGCTCCATTGACCGCCACGACGCTACACAACCCGATCTGAGACGCGGGACCGGCGAAAAACGCCGCACCGCCCACGAACGCGGCCGTGGCGAAAAGCAGCAGTCCCAAATCGCGGCGCGTGGATGCCGGATAGAGACTCAGCGGCCGCCGCGACGAAGCGTCGGCCTCGCCAAGACGCACCTCCCACTGCTCGGGAGAGGAGGGCGCCGGCAGCATCACGCGACGAAACTGCTCCCCGCCGGGCGAAAACACACCGCGTGCAAATTCCCCAACCGGGATCAGTTGCACTCCAGCCAGGGCAACCGCCCCCGCCAAAGGAACGACCGCCAGGGGCAGCCTCGCAGGATTTCGCCTCGCCCTCGCAAACAACCACAAGACCAAGGGTACGAGCACCGCCGCGAACAACCACACCTGCACGCGCGCTTGCACGCCGCCGAACAGCCACGGGGCGACCGCGGCCGCCCCAGCCAAAACCGACTGGGCTGGCACATCGATCAGCCACCGGCGCAAGCTGGTGGGCCGGTCCGCTTCCCGAATCCGTTCGTCGAGAAAAGGACCGCCCCAAAGCAGTCGAGGAGTCATCCCTTCGTCAATCCGGTTGTGTTGGCGAATCGTGGTCGGCAAGGTCGGAGCGCGTCGAATACTCCATGAAGGTCACGTTCACCCAATCAAGCCGCCAGAAAGGTTGCCCCCTTTTCGGTGCCCCCATCCCGTTCGGCACGACGTATTGGGAAGCCCGCGACCTCCGGGCCGCGCCCCGCAATTACACCCCCAGAGTTGACGACGGTGACTTGAAGAGTCGGGGCTACCGATCCAGCGGGCTGCCCCGTTCTCTCCGTCTGTCTTCAGTGTGATTGCGGTCGGATTCGCTTACAAGCTTCAAAGTCCGCCACGCCGGCGACGGCAAGGAACCGATGGCCCTTATGGGTCCACCAAACCGCGCATCTCATTCAGCCTAGGGGACCGGCACATTCTGTCAACACGCGGTGCGAGGGTGGGGGTCGGGCCCCTCCCCATAAGCCGCATTCACGCAGAACAGCTTGAAATGGCTTCGGAACAGGGGGGGTGTGGACAACGCTAAATGGGTGTTGCACGAGATGCACGACGGGTTAAGCTATGAGGAAGCGATAAGGAACGGTTGTCTAGGATTGCCGGCTCGACGACTCAGGTACTCTGCACAAAGGAACAGGCGATGCGTTTCCAAGGCACCTCGATACTACGGGCCGTAACAATGGCCGCGCTTTGCGCGCTGGGAACCTCGGCCGTCGCGGCAGAGCCGGAAACGGTTCCGGCGGGGTCGCCTTCGCCGGCGGCCTCGACGGGCGCGGAGGGCGTCGCGGCCCAGCAGTTGAGCCTGGCGGTTGACGGGAATCTCCCGGCGCAGGTCAAGGCCCGGGACGAATCGGGCAAGGCGGTTCAAGTGCGCGCGGTGTTGTTCTTCGTTCAAAAGGGCCGGGTGGTCGCCCGAGTCCGCAACGCCGAGACCGGGCAGTTCCAGGCGTTGGGATTGAAGCCTGGTTCCTATACCGTGGCAGCGCTCTGTCCCCAGGGAGTCGACGTGGTCCGCGTCGACGTTCGGCCTTACGACCCCAAAGCCGCCGACGGCGCGTTGGGCGTGTTCCGGCCCGTCGCGCTGAGCGGCGAGGCGTCCGACGCGCGCGAGTTGCAGGCCATCGAATTGGATCTCGTCCCGCCCGAGGACGTCGAACTGCTTTCGACCATCCTGGCGCAGCAGATGGAGCCGGTCGCCGAGGAGGAAACGGAGTACATGATCTACGGGGCCGCGCCCGGCGGCGCCGGTGGCGGTAGTGGCGGCCGGCTCGGCGCTTTGCTCGGGGCGGGCTTGGGTGCGGGCCTGGGCGCCGGGCTTGGGGCCGGGCTAAGCGGCGCGGCCGAAGCAACCCCCAGCGTGCCCTAGCGTGATCGTCGTGGCAGCGGCTTGGCGTGGGTCGCGTTTCCAACGTGTCCACAACCCCAAGGCACGCTGGAGACATGCCCTACAAGATACGCGCAGGGCGCGCGGAAGTTGCGGACAAAGACCATAACCCGGCCTGTGGCCGCAACCATGCAGAAGATCGGCCGTGATGGAACGCTGGGAATGATGGAATGTTGGAGTGATCGAATCATGGGATACGGCACGGATGGGCGCCCATCACTCCATCGCTCCAACACTCCACGGCATTCGCGCACGGCGCGAAGCAGTTGCGGCGTAAGACCCTAATCGGCGCCGGCGAGAATCAAAGCGACCGATTGCCCTCCCGGGGCCTGATTGTGCACCAGGGCGGTAGGCCGCCCCAAGCAGACCGGTCGTCCGTGAACCACGTGGACGGGGCATTCCGGATCGGGACGTTCATAGTTCAGCGTGGGCGGAACGGCTCCCTTCGTCAAGGCCAGCACGCTGGCCGCCATCTCGACGGCGCCCGAGCCCGCCGCCAGATTCCCGAAGAAGCTCTTGGGCGCCGTGACGGGCACGTCGCCCAAGGTGTCGCGGATGGCCTGGGCCTCGATCCGGTCGTCGAGTCTCGTGCTCAGGCCGTGGGCGTTGACGTGGCCCACCTCAGCGGCCTGTAACCCCGCCTCGTGAAGTGCTCGGCGTATCGCCGTTCGGATGGCGTCGCCGCGCAGCGGCCGTCCCGGCCGACGAGGCTCGAACGCGCTGCCGTAGCCGAGGACGCGAGCCAGGATCGGCGCGCCGCGGGCTTCGGCGTGTCGGCGGTCCTCGAGAATGAACGCGCCGGCTCCCTCGCCGTGAACCATGCCGTCGCGGTCGGCATCGAATGGGCGCGACGCGCCCGCCGGGTCGTCGACCCGCTCCGAGGGCTGGTAGAGAGCCCGTCGCACCCAGACGCCGGGATGGACCCGCGTGCCCGACCCGCCCGCGATCATGGCGTCGGCCTGCCCCCGTTCGATCACCCGGACGGCCTCGGCCACGGCCGCGAGACTCGAGACCTCACCCAGGGTCAACGAATTGTTGGGGCCCCGCGCGTCGTGGGCGATGCCGATGTGGCAGGCCGACATGTTCGGCAGGTACTTGAGCATCCACAGGGGGTACAAGTCGGAGAGCGCCTGCTCGCCCCAGCGACTGAAATCGAACCGTCCCCCCACCAGGCAGCCCCGGTAGGCCTCCACCAACTCGCTCAGCTCGCAGGCCATCAAGTCGGCCCCGAACACGATGCCGAGCCTTTCGGGATCGACGGCCCCCGACAATCCTGCCTCGGCGTGCGCCTGGTCGGCCGCCGCGAACGCGAGTTGGATGTCGCGGCACATCACCTTCAGGGCCTTGCGCGGACGAACGCACTGCTGGGGATGAAAATCCCGCACCTCGGCGCCGATCGTGCCGGGTAGATCACGGCCGTTAAACAGCCCGAGCGCACGGACGCCGCTTCGGCCTTCCCAGAGCGACTGCCAGAATGGCTCGGTTCCGATCCCAATCGGGCTGACGACCCCCACGCCGGTGATGACTATTTCACGCTCTGGCGCCATTCTCTACCAGCAACCATCCCAAATCCCTGATCGGCACCCCAACGCACGAGGGGGGCGGCTGACGTGGGCTGAGTCGTCCAGCTCGGCAAGCCGCCAGCCCCGTCCGGCCCAGACACCGGCAGATCGCACGGCTCGCCACACGAACGCGAGTCCTATGTTAGTTTGGGGGGGCGGTCTCGACAAGAGGACGTGCGCTCGCGCCGGCCGGTGCCGCACCGCCCCGGCACCTCGGCCCGTCTCAACCCGTCGGCCGGTCTTCCAGATCGTAAAGCCGGTAGGTCTTCGTCCGCTTCGCGCCGCCTTTCTCGAGGCTCCGCCGCGAGAGGGAATTCGATTCGAGGACCCACGAAAACTCAATTTCCTCGATCCCCCACTCCATCGCCTTGGGAACCAGACCGTCCAGCAGAAGCAGCGCGAACCCCAGACGCTGATACTCCGGCACCACGTTCGTGCTGATCAGGCGGATTCGCTTGATCTTGTCCTTGCGGCGGATCAAGCGCAGAAACCCGAAAGGAAACAGGCGCCCGTCGATCGCCTTGATGCGCGGGTTGTAGTCGGGCAGGCCGAAGGTGGCGCCGATGAGCTTTCCGTCGAGTTCCGCGCCGATGGCCAGGTCGGGCACGATCAGGTAGCGCAGGGCGCGCGCCGTACGGCGGATCTCGCCCTCCGACATCGGGACGAAGCCCCACGTGTTCATCAGCGAGCGATTGTACACCGACAGAAACGCCTCGACGTCTTCGACGAACCGCGAGGTGTCGAGCGGCCGCACCCGCACGTCATAATGCTCGTAGATCTGCTCGATGATCGGACGAAGCCTCGCCCGCGTCGCCGGCAGCATGTCGACGTGCCCCCAATAGGCGTAGAGGTCCTGGGTCTTGCGAAAGCCGTACTGCTCGATCAGCCGGGCGTAATAGGGGGGGTTGTACGTCATCATGAACGTGGGAGCCGAGTCGAAGCCCTCGATCAGCGTGCCCAGGGCATAGTTCAGCGAGGGATTGGTCGGCCCGCGGATCGCTCGAATCTCTCGATCGGCAAACCAGTCGCGAACGGCGTCGAACAGCCCGTTGGCCACTTCCTGGTCGTCGATGCACTCGAAAAAGCCGAAGAAGCCGCGACGATCGTTCCGGAATGCGATGTGATCGCGATTCAGAATGGCCGCGATTCGCCCCTGAACCTCATCGCCTCGCCATGCCAAGAAGGTCTGGATCGCGTTGTTCTCGTAGAACGGATGGGATCGATAGCCCACCATCTCGGCCTGGTCGATCCGCAGCGGGGGAATCCAGCACGGATCGCCCCGATAGTGCTCCCAGGGGAACCTCAAAAACCGACCCCGCTCGCGACGCGACCGAACGGGCTTGACGACAAGACCGGATACCGACATCCGTTCGCAAACCTCCCTCTTTTACCCAGAATCGCTGCATCACCTCGTTTGACTTGGCCCGGAAACAATAAGCGGCCCGTCCGAAGAAAGCCTTCTCATTCGTTCGAAGACCATTAGACTAGAGCAGGTTAGGCCGCAACCCGCAAGGCGGGAATGCGCCCCAGCGGGGTCGATCGCCAAGCCGACGGCAGTCGCTTTGCGGGGAGGTACGGTTTCGAGGTATGGGCGACGTTTTGGTCACGGGCGGAACGGGGTTCATTGGCTCCCACCTTGTCGAGGCATTGATTCGTCGCCAACAGGGGGTGGCCGTGCTGGCCCGACCCACCTCGCGCACGGAGCCGCTTCGCTCGCTTGGGGCGACGCTGGTCGCCGGGGACGTCGCCGATGCCCGGAGCCTTCGGGGGGCGGTGACCGGCCGGTCCGTGGTCTACCATCTGGCCGGGCTTACCCGATCGCTTCGCTCGGCCGACTTGTTTCGCGTCAACGAGCAGGGAGTCGGCCACGTGGCCCAAGCCTGTGCCGAGCAGGCATCGCCCCCGGTGCTCGTGGTGCTGTCGTCGCTAGCGGCCGCGGGTCCCTCGCCGCCCGACCGTTTGCGGGTGGAGACCGATCCTGCCCAACCGGTCTCCGACTACGGCCGCAGCAAGCGAGGCGGCGAACTGGCCGCCGAAAGGTTCGCCGATCGGGTGCCGGTCACCGTGGTGCGCCCGCCCATCGTCTTTGGCGAACGCGACCGTCTGAGCATGCCCATGTTCTGGTCGATCGACCGTTTGCGGATCCACCTGATTCCGGGGCGAGCCGCGCGGCGGTATTCGATCCTCCACGCCCAGGACCTTGCCGAGATGCTCATCGCGGCAGCGGAGCGCGGCGCCCGCCTGTGCCCGCCCGGGTCGCTCGAATCGACGCAAGCCCGCGGATACTACTTCGCTGCGTGCGACGAGCACCCCACCTGGCGCGAGCTGGGAGAGTTGATCCGCGAGGTGGCCGGACATCGCCGCATGTTCACCTGGGCCTTTGCCATGCCCGTGTTCCGGGCCATTGCCGCGACGAGCGAAGGGATCGGGCATATCCGACGCCGTCCGGCCGTGGTCGGAATCGACAAGGCCCGCGAGGTGGCCGCGGGCTCGTGGGCCTGCTCCCCCCGGCGAGCCGCCGACGAGTTGGGTTTTTCCGTAACCGCGCCGCTGGCCGATCGGATCCGGCAGACGCTCGAATGGTATCGGAGATCGCGGTGGATGGCCGGCGCGCCCTCGCCATGAACCATCGCGGACCGCTACCGCTCGCTCCGCCCCTCGACTACGTACTCCTCGGTTACGGCGGCCGACAGGCCTGCGCAGCTTGCCGCGTAGCGGACAGTCAGCCGGTTAGGCCCCGGTTTCAGGCCCAGATCGCCGTAGGGCACAAAGTGGCAGAAGACCTGGGCCTGGTCGGGGGCAACCTCCCGCCTCTTCTCGTTCACGATCTTCCGAAAAGCGTCGCGTCCCTCGCCCGCCGACGGCACGCGCGGATCGGCCGGCCGGCCCAGGCGCAGGGTTCCCGTCATCTCCGACCGTCCCAAGCCCACCGCCTCGACATAGCCCCACACCGTGAGCCCGCGCACTGCGCGGGCCGGCTTCGCGGAAGTCTCCGCGGACGGCAAATCCTCTGCGTCGGCGAAACGGTCGACGTACACGTCGACCGCCAGCAGCCCGACCGCGCGGGAAACCCTTGGCTGGCCTTTTTCGTCGAAGACGATCTCGGCCTGCGACGAGCTCACAAGGCCTTCGCTCGATGCCTTGACCGTGGCCGTCAAGGGGCCGACGTCGCCGGGCGGACGGCCGAGCAGCTTCTCCAAGGGGATGGTCGCCCGGAGGTCGTTCCACCCCACTTCGTTCCCGAGGATCGGCGCGCGGCCCGCCATGCGGAAGAACCCGCGCTTGTCGGCGTAGCCGGCCGGCGCGTCGGCCGCCACGCGCACGGGCTTGCCGTCGGCGGTTTGGAGTCGCACGTCCAGATCAAGGGTTCGCCACCGCAGGCCCAAAGCGTCGGCCTGGATGCCGAGCACCAGCTCGCCCCCCGCAGCCTCCGCCGTATCGGGGCCGATTCGATGGACGTACACCCGGCGGACCGGTCGGATGCACGTCGGCGACGACGCCGCGTCGCCGGCGACGACGGGCAGGGGCAACGCGGCCGCCAGCCAGGCGATCGGTGCGACGAGGCTTCCGCCGACGCGGCGGTTTGGTAGGATCGCGAGATCGACGCTTCGGGATGGAAGGGATTTCGGATTCATCGTTGCCGGGGCCCGTGCGGTTCGCGGTGAAAACGCGGCCAGGCGGCGGCGGGGTCCGCCCCGGATCGCCGGTATCCTCAAATATACGCCACGGAGCAGCGGCGGCGTGATCCTCCTGATCGACAACTACGACAGCTTCGTCTACAACCTCGCCCGCTATTTCGAGCGACTGGGGCAAGCGACGCACGTCCGGCGCAACTCGGCGATCGACCCGGCGGGGGTTCGAGCGATGGCGCCCGACGCCCTCGTGCTGTCGCCCGGCCCCTGCACGCCCCGCCAGGCGGGGTGCTCGTTGGAGTTGGTTCGCCAATTCGCCGGGCGGTTGCCGATCCTGGGCGTGTGCCTCGGGCACCAGGCGATCGTCGAAGCGATGGGGGGCCGAATCGTGCGGGCGGCCGAGCCGGTCCACGGACGCACGTCGCTCATTCGGCACGACGGACGCGGCCCGTTCGCCGGCCTGCCCAACCCGATCGTGGGCTGCCGCTATCATTCCCTTGTGGTCGATGAGTCGTCGCTGCCCGACGGCCTCGAAGTCGCGGCCCGCACGGAAGACGGCACCGTCATGGCCGTCCGCCATCGCACGTGGCCCGTCGTGGGGCTGCAATTCCACCCCGAGTCGATCCTCACCGAGGCGGGCTACCCGATCCTGGCGGGATTCTTGCGCATCGCGGGGATCGAGCCGCCGGCCCGCCTCCCGGGCATCGAAAGCGAACTGAGGCCCACCACCCGGCAGGGGGCCGCGCCCTCGAAGTCGAAGACGGCGCGAATCGCTCCGTCTCCGCGCGACCAGGCCCCGTCCATCGGAACGGATGCCTCCTCGTGCGGCAAAGCGGACCGGGGCACCTGACCTGGCAACCCCGAGCGATCGAGCCAGCGCGCGCCCTTCCACCCAACCCAGACCATTCCCGCCCCCAACCACGCTTGGATGCGCAGGGACTTCCGCTCCCCCCGGCCAGGGCATAAAGATCCCGCCGGCCTTGGGCCGTTCGATCGCTAGACCTTCCAGAAGTCGCGCTCGGGGCGAAATCGCAGGCCGTTGGCTTCGGCGTCGTCGACGAATGCTTCGTGCGCCGGATCGAACCGGAGCTTGCGCTGGAGGATCCACGACAGCGCCGCCGCGTGGCAGGCCACGTGGGAGCGCCGCATCACCGACGAATTGCAGACGGCGGGTTCCCGGGTTTTCACGCTGTCGAAGAAGTTGCGCGAGTGCGCGGACACGTCGAGCCCGCGGACCCGCTCCGCCGATTCCGGAACCGCCGCGGCCAGCGATTCGGGCTTGACGAGCATCTCGCCGCTGTCGCCCGTCTCGACCGAGCCCTCGTCGCCCTCGAACCGCACGGGACACGTTCCGAGGCGCGTGACGTAGTGGGGATCGCGGTCGCCGAAGGGGTCCTTCAGGAAATCGAACACGAGCTCGACCCCGTTGGCATAGCGGCAAACGATCTTGTCCTCGAGGGGCTCGTATTCGACCGGCATGGTGTGGTCGGCCTGGTTCGCCCATTGGCACAGATCGAGCGTGTGCGCGCCCCAATCGAGCAGCCGGGCGCCCGAATCGAAGTCCCAGTAGCCGCGCCAGGCGCCGGCCACGTACTTCGCGTTGTACGGACGCCACGGCGCCGGGCCGAGCCACAAATTCCAGTCGACGACGCTCGGGTCGGGGGTGGGCTCGCCGGGCAGCCATTCGGTCCGGATCTGCGGCGTGTAGATGCTCGCGTAAAGGGTGTGGATGCGGCCCAGCTTGCCGCTCTGGGCGAGCTGGACGGCCTGCTGGAAGTTGGGCACGCTCCGCCGCTGCGTGCCCGCCTGGAAGATCCGCCCGGTCCGCCGGATCGTCTCGTCCAGCCGCTGGCAAAGATCAATGGTCAGGCCGCAAGGCTTTTCGCTGTAGACGTCCTTTCCCGCCTCGGCGGCCATCATCGACGCGAGCGCGTGCCACCGGTCGCCCGTCGCGACGAGAACCGCGTCGACGTCGTTGCGGTCGAGCAGTTCGCGAAAGTCGCGATAGAGGGTGCAATCCCGGTTGCCGTAGTGCTCGTCGACCAGGCGCTTGCCCGCGTCGCGGCGGCTCGCCTGGACGTCGGCAATGGCGACGCACCGTACGTCGCTCAAGTCGAGCATGGCCTTCAGGTCGTAGGTGGCTCGGGGCCCGATGCCGATCACTCCGAGCACCACGGTTTCGCCGGGCGCGGCGCCGCCCTGCCTTCCCAGCGCGCTGCCGGGCACGATCGAAGGCAGAGCCAGCGCGGCACCGGTCCATACCGACTGGTGCAAAAAGCGACGGCGCGTTGATGCGTCGTTCATCATCCTCCCTTTCTTCGGACTGCGGGACGTCGTTCTTCGTCCGTAACGCGAGACGGAGCGGTTGCTTCGGCGATCTTGTCGAAACGCCCCCGGCCACTCCGAGCTTGAGCCACCCTCGCGGCGTTGTCAAGGGCCTCGTTGGGTTCGTTGGTTGGAGTTCACGCTTCCGCGTGTCTTCGCGCAAGTCCCCCACGCGAAGCCGCGAAGGCGCGAACCAGGCTGGTCGGCGTTGGCGTCTCCGCGCGTCTTCGCGAGGCGCGGCCTGTCCGCTCCGGCGCGACGCCCGGTCGGCCAGGCTGCCGCTGAGCGTGCTCTCAGGACCGTCACGGCATCGTTGCCCGAAGCCGGCCGGCGTCGGCATGGCCCGGATCGAGCCTCAAGACGGTATCCAGCTCCGCCTTGGCGGTTTCGACGTCGCCGCGCTGAAGAGCGTACTGGGCGAGGATGTAGCGCAGGTTGGCGTCGTTCGGGGCAACGCGGAGCGCGTCGCGGATCAACTCGCTGGCGCGCGACAGCTCGCCGCGCCGCTCGTACAGCAGGGCCCGGCCGAACAGGGCCGACACGCACGAGGGGTCAATCGCCAGCGCCGCGCGAAACTCGGCGTCGGCGCGCTCGGCCTGGTCGGCGTCGATGAGGACGAACCCCAGCTCCGCGTGACGCTGGGGCACATGATTCTCCAACGCCAGCGCCGTTTCGAATTCGCGAACCGTGCCGGGAACGTCGCCCTGCGCGAACAGCACCAATCCGAGGTTCTTATGGCTGTCGGGCTGATCGGGCGCCAGCGCAATCGCGCGCCGATAGGCGGCTTCGGCCTCTTCGAGTTGCCCGAGGTTGCGGAGCGCGTTGCCGAGATTGAAGTGCGAGGGCGCTTGCTTCGGATCGACGGCAACGGCCCGCGCGAAACAGTCGCGCGCCGCCTCGTGCTGCCCCAACCGGTCGTAGACGTTGCCCAATCCCGACAGAGCGCGCACGTCGTTGGGCTCCATGCGCAGCGCCGCCTCGAAGCACGCCTTGGCCTCGGCGACCTGATTCAGCCGCAGCATGGCGTAGCCGGTCATCCGTTGGGCTTCGAAGTCGTCGGGCAGGTGCTCGACGGCCTTCAAGGCGAGACGGTCGGCTTCGTCCACCTTGCCGGCCCAGTTCAGCACCTTGGCCAGGTTGCGCAGCGCGATCGCGTGGTCGCGGGGATCGATCTGCTCCCGCACACGTTCGGCGACTCGGCGAAACCCGTCCGAAGTCCAGGAGGGCTGCGGACGGACCACCTTCATCTCGACGAGCTTGTCGGCCACTTCCCGCGCCAAACGCTCGTTGCCCTCGATGGTGGGATGAACGTGATCCAGGAACCAATCGGCGCCCGGAATGCCGTATTCCGACTGCCGCTCGACGATGCCCGCGAAATCGATCCGCGGCAGCCTGCGCTGGTCGGCGACCTCGCGAACGATCTCCTGAATCTCTCGGGGCGCGCGCAGGGGGCAAACGTCTTCTTGCCGAGCTCGAACGAAAGCGTCGCGAGCCGCCTGCGCGTCGCCGCTTTCGATCAACGCGCGGCCGCGCAGGTAGTGCGCCGCGGCATGGCGCGGATCGATCGCGATGGCCCGGTCGATCCTTTCCAGCGCCTCGGGGAGCTTGCCCGCTCGAAACGCCTCTTCGCCGGCGCGCAGGTTGGCGAGGAACTCCCGCAACTCTTCGTTCGACAAACCGTCTCGATGCTCGCTCTTGAACGGCGTGCAGTCGCGCAGGTTGCCGGCCGGCACGACCAGAACGACTTCGGCCCCGGCGTCGACGGCGACGTCGACGATCCGCTCCAGGGCGAACCGGAAATGGGCGAGCACCTGCTCGCGCCACGCGTCGTCGCGATGATAGGCGCCCGGCCCGACCGCACGATCGAGGATCGCGTCGACTTCCGCGGGAAGCGTGTACCGATCCCGCGATGGAGGGGCGCCCCGCAGCATTCGTTGCATCAGCGAGAACGTGCGCGAGCGGCTCGCCAGGCCGACCAGGCGCCGAACCGGCTCGGGCGTTTCGCGGAGCGACGCATACGTTCGCTCTTCCAGAAACTCGTTGTGCCCCGTGTAAACGACGAACAGGTCGGGCTGGTACTCCGCCAATTCGCGGGCCAGCACTTCGATGCGATAGCTCGCGTAGCTGATGCCGCCGGCGTTGATCACTTCCCACGGCCGCGATGGATCCATTTCCGGCAGGAATGCCCGCAGGAATCCGGCGAACGACGTCCGGTCGTCGTACGGGCGCCCGTAGGTGGTCGAGCCGCCCAGGCAGAAAATGCGATAAGCGCCGGGCGGTTTTTCCCGCGGGAACGACTGCCGGTTGAACCACGGCAGGCGATTCTCCGCGGTCACGAGAATCGGCTGCCCCGAGGCCGACTCGCGCTCGGTGAACAGGCGCGATTGCCCGCTGAAACCGACAAAGGGGTCCGATTGCCGCGAGGCCGGCTCGACGCGAAGCGCCAGCAACGTCAACTCGAGCAGCCCAAAGAAGGCCGCCGTGGTGATGATGCCGTACAGGAGCTTGCGTCGCACCGGAAGCCTGGCGGCACCGTTGCCTCGTGGGGCCGCTTCATCCTGGACATCGCCGGCCGCATACGGTGGAGGGCCGCTCATGACCGGTTCCCCGCAACAAAACCGCTCGTTCGTAGTGCCGGCTTTCGCCGGCTGAAGCCGGCACTACCAACATCGAACCGTTCACAGGGGACTGTCCCGATTCTCGCGGCGGAGAGGACATATTCCTTGGATACCGCTGAATTCGCCGCGAAAATGGGACTGTCCCCCTTGGGCAAAGCTCGGCCAAAGGGGACAGGCACATTTTTCGGCCGTCACGCCTGTGCCGAGAACAGCGCAAGACGGGCCGAAAAATGAGCCAGTCCCCCATGACCGGGTTCCCGCAACAAAACCGCTCGTTCGTAGTGCCGGCTTTCGCCGGCTGAAGCCGGCACTACCAACATCGAACCGTTCACAGGGGACTGTCCCGATTTTCGCGGCGGAGAGGACATATTCCTTGGATACCGCTGAATTCGCCGCGAAAATGGGACTGTCCCCCTTGGGCAAAGCTCGGCCAAAGGGGACAGGCACATTTTTCGGCCGTCACGCCTGTGCCGAGAACAGCGCAAGACGGGCCGAAAAATGAGCCAGTCCCCCGCCTGTGAACGGTCACCCAACATCCACGGGCTCGCCCGCGCTTCAGATCTCGCCGGACGGGGTCCCGGCGGAACCCCCGACCAGATCGGCCGAAGTGAGCTCGATCGACAGGCTGTCGCTTCCGCCTTCGGGAATCTCGATCGTCTTGCGGTAGGTAATCTCGGGGCCCGTCTCGACTTCGCCCTCCGGGCTCTCGCCGGGTGGCGGCTGCTTGCCCGGCACGAGTACGCTGATCTCGAAAATGTAGGAGCCGGGCACCGGGCCCTGGTCTCTCGGCACGCTGAACTTGCCATTGCTCAAGGGCGCCGAGACGTTCGGCGCCTCCGTGCCCGGCTGGGCGGGCGTGGCGATGATGCCGCCGGAGGGGCTCTCCATGCCCTCGCAGGTGACGGTCCCCGAAATCGCAACGCGGTCGAAACTGTCGCCACCGCAACCGGCAACGAGGCAAGCCAACAAGGCCGCCACACAGGCCCCTCCCAAGAATCGTCGTCGCATCACGTTCCTCCTTACCAGAAGAATTCCCTTCGTTCCCTCCCACGTCGCGTCATTCGGACCGCTGCCGACTCGCAACGGGGCACCACGCCAGTCTAAGGGGCATCCGCCCAGGATCAGTCCGGGACGGAGGCCCGCTTCCGAATCCCCAAGAGCACCCAAAAAACCGCCAGAACGACAC
>Ga0334901_1000469_pt1 | contig 55497 bp, 54 predicted proteins | sample GraSluR3_MG_3_FD_207216 | JGI IMG/M metagenome (GOLD analysis project Ga0334901, IMG submission 207216) | Sludge microbial communities from methane-producing bioreactor in Wageningen University, Netherlands - Granular Sludge_15_08-R3 | ecosystem: Engineered > Bioreactor > Anaerobic >...
CGATGATTGGAGTGTTGCCTTCTGGAAGTATAACGCCATCGGCGTTCCCGTTTTCATAAGTTTTCGAGGCTCATTCCCTTCAACCACATGGCTTACGGCCCACTGACTCGCTGTCTACGCTTAAAAAACTAACGTTGCCCTTAGTTCTCCAAGACTCGCTACGGATGAGTGGCTAACTCTTTTCCGACGGGATTCTCACCCGCTATAAGGCACGACCTTGCTCGGTCGCTCTATACTTTCTTATCTTGTAAGAAAACCGAGCAAAAAATTCATTTTCTAATTAAACGGAATTTTTCCGTTTAGTTCTCAGATCAGCCGCTTACCTGATCGCCCAACCGAATCTTATGACCATATCATCGTACCAACAAGCCAAAACGATAAACTTTCTTACCTAAAAAAAACTGCAGCGATATCCTTGATCGCTGCAGTCAACATTTTCTCTCTGTAGTTTTTTGTTCGATTAATTATTGCACTTCCATGTGGAGGTCGCCGGCTTTAACCCAACCGAACAACTTGATCACACGATAGAGCACGATGGTGATGACACCGGGAATTAAGACGCCTGCGACAACAAATGCCATCAGACCTTTAACTCCTTGTAAGGCCAGTATGTTCAAAGGAGCGATGAATGAACTGAGGCCGAGTCCGCCAAGTTCGTAAGGAACTTGAAAATGAAGGAGCATGGTTGCGATTGGTGCACTGACTACCGCCGCAACGAACGGAGGAATAACAAGCTTCGGATTTTTCACGAGATTAGGGAATTGAACCTTAGGTGTAACAAGAGCTTGTGCAAAGAAACCGCCAAAGTCATTTTCCTTAAATGACATCACTGTAAATCCAACGAATTGAACCGTACATCCGATCAGCGCGGCAGCACTCGAAACCGGATCAAGCTGAAGCGCAATCGCCAGTGCCGCTGATGAAGCAGGCGACATCAGGAATATGCTCCAAACCAGTGCGATAACCATCGAAGCGATGAGTGGGGAACCCTGTACAGAATGGGTAATCATCGCACTTACTTGGTTCAGCGCCGGTGTTACGACTAGTGCAAGACCGTATCCGCAAATTCCGCCTACAAAAATGGAGGCAAACGGAATCGCCATCATATCGAATTTCGTTCTTCCACTGATTTTCTTACCGACAAAGACCGCGATCACGGCTGCGATAACACCACTGACCGGCTGTCCGGGAGCTATCGTTAATACTTGGGGTACGGCCGACTGAATCACGATAGCATTGGCACCAACTGCCGCGCAAGCCATCGCGCTAAACATGGTCAATGTATTTGCCCTTAATTGATAAGCAATACCTGCGCCGATCGCCGGAGCAAGCAGTACTTTGGCCGCGCCGCCGATTACCATAAACGGATGGTAGCCGGTGAATTTGCCCAATGTTTCAAAGAGAAGCCCCATACCTAATGTTACTAAGATTGCATTGGCAATCCCCGCCGAACACTTATACATTCGATCCATAAAATAATCCTTCATTTTCTGTTTCCTCTCTGCATTCATCCTTTTTCGCTCCTTAATAATTTTTTCTCTTATAATTAAATAATCAAAATATTCCGCCACAAAAGACCCTAATTAAGATAGATATGACACTTTGCAACAACTGATATCATTGATCGAATACCGAAATTCCGAATAAAAAAACCCATCCGTGATTTTCTCGGATAGGCGCTTCTTCGCGATTGCTTGAGCGCCTATTTTTGTCGATGATAAGCAAGACTCAAACAATTCCATTTTAATTAAATGGTCTTTGTCTCAGTCCTTTATGTGCGCAATCGCAAAATAATTCGAATCAAGCCTTTCACTCGTATGCTGTTCACAACGTGTGCCATTATTCTCACTCCTATTTTTCTGACTTTTTGTGGTTGACACTGATAATATCAGACTTTATGAAAGTTGTAAATACCTAATTTGCAATTTAAATTAAAATTTTCTGTGAAAGCCCTTTTAATTAAAATTTCCTATTCTATCAACATTTTCACCTATTTGCACTGTTAGATTATCTAACATTCCTTAATCTTTCGTGTTTTGGAGACATAGGGATTACCGGAAATCCAATAGCGCCATGGATAAAATCGTGCATCTCCCGTATTATCAATACCGACGCGCGGACCGCTTTCAACTTGGTCGGGAACAAATCCCGCCGCAATATAAATCGGTGCTTCCGTTAACAGGCGTCCATAATCTTCCTGCGTAATATTCAGTGCCTCGGTCAGCTTGCCTGGCCCGTTGGTTCGATTTACGGCCTGTTTCACGCGATGCCGCCTTGATTTAATGAGTTGCAATCCGTCGCACGGCTCTACAGCACGGATCAGAATCGCTTCCGGAATATTCGTCAACCCGCTTACAACATTGACCAGTGTATGTGTGTGCATCATAAAGGTATAGACATGTCCTGCAGATGCAAACATAATTTCCGTTCGCTTCGTTCGTCTGTTTCCAAAGCTGTGCGCTGCACGATCTCCAGCGCCCATGTAGGCTTCCGTTTCAACGATATATCCTGAAGCTGCACCCTCCGGCGATTCTTTAACAAGCAGACAGCCAAGCAGCGCCTTCGCCAAATCTAGAGTCGGCTGTTGATAGAATTCGATTGGCATAGGTTGGTAAATCATGTCTGATCCTCCAAACATTGTGAACGATTTGTTCAGCGTACAGGTTCGATGCCTCGGTACAGGGGAGCAGATCGATGCTCCTCGGCCCATGTGCGGTCGCCATATGAATAATGCCACCATTCCGACGGATTATGCGTGAATCCGGCGCCCTCCATTGTGTTTTTCAGAAAACGGCGATTGTCACGAGCTCGCCGTTCTTGGTCAGAAAGACCTTCTTTGTCTTCATAAAAATCCAGATAAGCCTCTTGGTGAAAATCATCGAAATCGGTCCCCATCTCCAGCCACCCATTGTTATCAGCAAGGGTCAGATCGATCGCAGAACCGGTGTAATGAGGTGCCGGCTTAAGCGGATCCGTTGAGGGATAGGCAACAAAACCCGGCATTTCTCGAGTAATTTTCTCTTCGGAGTACCCGGCGTCCCGAAATTGGGAAATGGTACGGTCATAAATAAATCTCTGCGTCTCGATCGACCGCCATCCATCGATCAACACAAAGGACATGCCTTCCGGAAGCCGTTCGACAAGCGTAATTATTTTTTCTGCTACGCCTTGACGAAGAAATAAATCTTGCGAGGTTCCCGGCATTTTTTGTAAAAAATAAGAAGGATAGATGTTAATTTTTGATGAACAATGTGCCATAGAAACCAGTGGCTCGTCCTGCTTCATCCATGTTTGACGCTCATTCATGCAAAACACCTCCGACTATTCAGTAAATCAAATTCCCATGATCCATCACTTTTTGGCCATCGATCCATAGATCCGGCTTGGAGAATACACAATCAATGTGCACACCGGCATCTACCGTACCGCCAAAGGTTAAATTGCTGCCAAAGGCAATATGCACCGTTCCGTAAACTTTCTCGTCCTCCAGCACATTCCCGGTGATACGTGCCCATTTGTTTGTTCCAATACCGAATTCCGCTACCGAACGGCCCTGGTCTTCCCCGAGAATTCGGAGAAGAGTCGCTTCACCTTCACCGTTTGCATTTATCAATCGGCCATTCTCAACCGTCAAGATAAGCGGGTGCGTCAATTTTCCAACACCGACAACTGATGCGTCGACAAAGATTTCGCCGGATGCACTGCCTTCGATTGGTGCAATAAACGCTTCGCCCGAAGGTAAATTGCCTGATTCTCCAGGATTTAAATAAACACCAGGACTGGGAACACCTTTTCTGTCCTTTATTGAGAAGGTGAGCGCATGCCCTTCCTTCTCGATTCTTACGGAACTCCCCTGATCCAGCAATTCCGTCATATGCAGCGTCAAATCGCGAACCTTTGCGTAATCAGCGGTGATTGCACCGTTCACAAACATGTCTTCAGTAATACCCGGCATCGTCGCCAGCCTTGTTCCGGCTGCTACTGCCTGTTTCCGTGCCTTGGTATGCGTCATTGAATACTGCGTGATACATACAGCTGCATCGGCAGCCGTAAGAGCTGCTGCCACAGCGATCGGAGGTTCCTCACCGGAACGTTTCCGCTCTTTTATCACCAGCAGCAAGGATTCAGCACCGATTTTCTGACCCGCACGATAAAAGGGCTCCGCTAATTTCCGCTCCAGCTCATCGGTCACGACCAAAAACTGCTCACCATCTTTTAAGCCCAGACATTTTCTAAGCAAATGTTCACATACTTGATCTAGATCCATTTATTCCATCTTCTTCCATTTTATTTCCTGTCATGATCGCGCCGCCATAACCTGTTCATATGCGTGCTTGATTCTCGCTATCTTACTGTTAGCTTCTTTAATACTGGCTTCAGAAGCCCCCCGGCTCATCAATCGATCCGGATGATTTTCTTTAATCAGTTCGCGATACTTTTTCTTTATTATCTGATCCGAATCATTAGGGGTACATCCAAGCAGCTGATAACAATTCTCCAATCCAGCTCCTCGTGTACTGCTGCCTTCTGATGAAGATGAGCGTCCAAAAAACTGTGCCTTGATCGATTCATATTGATCAGCAAGACCAAAGATTAAAGCCGCCGATCGAATCATTGTCTCTTCTTCCGTGCGTAACGCGCCGTCGGAGGCTGCAATGGCCAGTAAAGCGATAATTGTGTCGACGAGTATGTCGCTTCGACCGCGAACCGATGCATATAAATTTTGAGCGATAATCTCAAAGGATTCATCTGAATAGCGCGATTCGTTAAAGAGCGCCATAATTTTCCGAAGCTGCTCCTTGGTTGGCCTGAACGCTTGTCGGACGATCTGATCGACTTGGCGCACTTCGTTTTCAGAGACAACTCCGTCCTTCTTTGCCATTTTAGCAAACAATTTGACCATCAATTCCATTTGAGGCATTAATTCATCTTTATTTGACGCGAAAACGCGACCGTCCGAACTATATGTAAAAGTCTGTCCACAATTAGGACATGTCCAGTTTCCAGGAATATCGTCAAAGGTAACAGGATTGCCGCAATACGGACATGAGCGCGATACTTTTTTGTGCCAGTGAGCCCCGCTGTCTCTGCTGCCCCCTCCTCCGACAAACATACGTCTCCCGCTGCCGCCTGGGAGGATAAGGATGACGATCAACGCAATCCACTCAAAAAAGAATCCCGCGATAAACCAAAGTACTGCATTTCTTTTCTTTGCCACAGCCAAAACAGCCACGGCGATAGCGAATAATAATCGCCACGTCACATCAATCAAACCTTTCTGTCGCTCCGATATTTCCAGGCAGATTCTAATTTAATAATAGCAGAAATCGATGACCGGTCGCGCAGAATACGGTCAAGTAAGACCGTTCCATTGTGTCATGGTCTCATATTCACAATTACTTATCACAGTAGTATTTTTTTCAAGGTTGCGCAAGTTAAGAAGACTGTACATCGATTGCTTGCTGCTCAACGATTCACAGGACACCATATCAGTAAAAGTAGGAGGGATCACATAATGTCACGAACAATCTACATATTGGCCATGATCAGCTACATTCTCGCAACACTATTTGTACACGTGCCCATTTTTAAACTCTTCGTTTCAATCATGTGCCTTCTTGCCGTATGTACCGGTTTGCGCCGCGCCAAAGGCCTTGCTCTTTTATTCGGACTGTTCTTCTTAGGAGCAGGCAGTCTGATGCTTGCAATCAGCGGTGCCGGTCCCAATCAATTTGTCCGCTCCTTTGGAGAAATGATTCAGATGGTCACACTTTTCGCGCTCATCCCTATTCTGTCATTGCCTATTCAATTAGGCCGTTATGCGGATGAAATTCAGATGCTGGTCCAGAGAAAAGTAAGCAGCCGCAGTCAATTCTATGCACTCATTTCGGGTATCTCTTTCTTTTTCAGTTCATTTCTGAACTTAGCTGCCCTTCCGTTGACGTACCACGCGATTGGCCCGTCATTGTCCCATTTCTCGATTGCACGTAAAAATCGGTTTCTTAGTCAGGCAATCACGCATGGCTATGCCATGCCCTTGTTATGGAGCCCGATCACACCGATCGTGGGAACTGTCTTATATTTAACCGGGACAACTTATTCGCGTGTTCTGCCCCCGCTTATCTTATTAAGTATTTGCGGTGTTGTACTTGACTGGACAACATCAAGACATTCGCACATCAATTATCATTCACAAAACAAAGTGATCAGCGAAACCGCAGCAGGAATCATGGCACCGGCAGACAAGGGGCATCCGGAAAAATTATGGCAAATCGCATGGGTGATCCTGCTTCTGAACGCCATAATCATCGTGCTTGATCATTTTCTTTCATTCAATTTTTTGTTTCTCGTCAGTTTGATTGTGATTCCGTTCGCCTTTGTCTGGTGCGCGATGCTGAGCCAAGTTCCCGCTTTCTTTTCAGGAGTTCGTCATCATTTCCGGACCTATATTCCACGCATGCAGAATCAATTTTTTATTTTCCTTACCGCCGGATTCTTCATCACCGCACTTCGTATCTCGCATATGGATACCTTTGTGACGCGCGGGATGGACTCCGTCATTCAGTTTACCGGTTTGCGGCTTTTCCTGATCATGCTGCCGCTCATTCCATTCGCACTCGCTTTTATTGGGCTGCATCCTGCCGTCGGCCTCGCATTGATTTCGGAAGCCCTTCGTTCGCAGGCACTCCACCAGGCTCCAATTATCGTGACCGTAGCCATGCTTGGCGGAGCGGTCCCCGCTTTTTTAATGGGACCTTATAATGCTACACTCGGCATGATGTCCGGACTGATCAATGAAAGACCGACGACGTTATCTCATTGGAATCTTCCATTCACTTGGCGCTATCTCATTTTACTGACCGTGTTTGTGCAAGCCATTTATGCCAAATAAGCTGTACCTGTTTTGCGGCAGTAGTCACTACACAAAGCATCGTAACACTTATGTATTCGAAAAACCGAGCAATAAACGCCCGGTCCTTACTTCCGCAGGACGTGATGGCTTTCGCGTTGCATACAGGACGTACTTTCACAGGACGTGATGGCTTTCGCGTTGCATACAGGACGTATGCGTATTTAGCGAAAGTTCCTTTACTCCTTTACATACAAAAGTCTTACACTTGTGAAAGTTCCTTTTTTAGCATTGGTTTGTGTTTTTACGGTGCAGAATCATTGATTCGGTTACTCGCATCAACTGAGCGCAACCGCAGTGCACCGCGAGCCGCTTTGGCCATACTCGTATCTGCGCACCTGAGCCCGCTAACAGCTTCTGGCGCGCCTCACTTCCACTTCATCATGCATTCTGGTTCTTCATTAAGTAACGAGTAAAAAATAAGCGGAATTTTTCCGGTTATTTGCATCATGGCGCTTCTAGCACGAGTAAATAAGGGTAATTTTTCCGCTTATTCAAAGAAAAACCCTCCATTTTCACGTTTTTCAATTCAATAAGGGTAATTTCTCCGTCTATTTAAGCGATTTTTCCATTCATTTTCAAATTAAGCGGAATTTTTCCCTCTATTTCTCAGATTGGGCGCTTGCCTGATCGCCCAACTGATAAGTGGGATTGGGAATCAGCCTCTTATGACCTTATTGTCGTACCAGTGGGGCAAAATCTTAAACGTTCTCTATGTATAAGAAAAACCGGCACTGTTGAATGCCGGTTTCCTGTTTACTTCTTATCCTGTGCTTTCTTCACAAATTTCATATCCACAAGCTTGCTGTACTTATAGCCGTGCGTGTAGATGCCCGTTTTCTTGACAACATCCAATGGTTTAGCAACTGATGCCTTGGTGATGTAGCCATCCTTGCTCCAAAGATTATCCTTATAGGCGCGATCCATCGCTGCCTGCAGGCTCGCTTTCGGTGTTGTTGGGAATTCCTTTTGCAGGACTTTGAATGCTTCTGCTTTGTTATCATTGACAAGCTTCAAGCCTTTCAGCATCGCATTGACAAATTTTTGGACGGTTTGCGGATCTTTTTTAATGGTTGATTCCTTAACGCTGACTACGGAGTACGCATAATCGCCGAGACTCGGGAATCCGTAGAACGGTTCGCCCCACGCACCCTTTTTGATGCCTTCGTTGATTTGCGGTTCGGCACCGTTCGCCATATCTGCTTTGCCTTGAGAAACAAGCGAAACCACAGCTGCCGCATCCGCAGGTTCATCGAGCTTCACATCTTTATTCGGATTCAAGCCAACCTTCATCAGCAAATAGCGAGTTAATAGGTTCGGACTGCCACCGTAACGTCCGGCGGCAATTGTTTTGCCTTTCATGAAAGCAGCAAGATCCTTATCACTGTCACCCTTTAAAGTCAGCTTCTTATTAGCCATCAAGTAAACATTGGCGCGGTTAACCACATTGACGACAGAGGTAATCGGATCCTCGCTCTTATAATTTGCAATCTGGTTGGATTCAGGGCCGCCAATTACGCCCCAAGCATCGCCGCTGACCACCGAAGTCACATGGGCACCGCCTGTCGCAGTGATTGTTTTGACATCGAGGCCTTCATCTTTAAAATAGCCCTTATCAATCGCAACGTATAGCGGAAGATAAGCGATCAGATGCACCGGTTCGGCGATCACAATCTTTTTCACTTGTTGTTTGGAGCCGTTTGAAGCGCATCCGCTCAATACCATAGCAAACAAGAGCAGAAGACTCAGCGCCCATTTTATTTTTTTCATCGTGCAAATCCCTCCAATTATGATTTTGGTGTTCTTCCTTTCATCAGTGCATGCTCAAGCCAAACCGTCCCTAAGTACATCACAATCGATAATAGGGAAAGAACAACGACGCCTACCCATACGAGATCGATATCAAGCACTTGGCCGGCATATAGGATCATGCGCCCGATGCCTTGCCTGGAGCTAATAAATTCACCGACAATCGTGCCTGCCAGTGCAAGTGAAATATTGATTTTCAGAATGCTGACGATCCATGGAATCGTCGTCGGCACAACCACCTTCATAAAAACGTGCCGCCGCTTCGCTCCGAGTGATACCAGCATTTTCTCAAGATCACGGTCGACGCTTTGCACGCCGCTGTATGCAGCGATCGCCGCAACGATAATAGTCATAAGGAATGCCAAAATGACCTTGGAATCAAACCCAATCCCGAACATGATCACAAGCACGGGTGCGAGCGCGAGTTTGGGAATCGCGTTAAATGCGATCATATACGGCTCGAAAATTCTGGAATAAAGCTCCGACCACCAAAAGGAAAGGCCAAGGATGTAACCGGCTGCCGTACCGAGCACGAACCCGAGAATGGTTGATCCCGAGGTATAGGCTAAGTCCTGAAGCAGTGTTCCTTGGGTGATCGCTTTCCACCCGGTGCGTACGATCGTGCTCGGGCTGCTCCAATAATAGCTGTCAAGCCAGCCGATACGGGTCAGAAATTCCCACAGAAAGATAATGATGACACCAACCAGAACCTGCCCAACAAATGCTCTTCTTCCCAATTTGGTCGTCTGGATAGTCGGGTCTTCAATAAACGGCTCATTGTTTTTTAATTTATCCGGCAACGTTTTCACCTCCGTTCACCATACATGTAACATCTCAATCAGACGAAACGCGCTCTTCCCTCAGCATCAGAAGCAATTCTTTTTTTAATGTAAGAAAACGGTCGTTCATGAGTGTCTTTTCACTGCGCGGCCGCGGTAAATCGACTTCGATCGTTGCCTTGATTTTTCCCGGACGATGAGTAAACACGTGAATCTCATCCGACAAATAAATAGCTTCATCAATGTCATGCGTGACAAATAGAATCGTTTTCTTAAAATCCTTCCAAATCTCAAGCAGCCAATTCTGCATTTGCATGCGCGTCTGCGCATCAAGCGCTCCGAACGGTTCATCGAGCAAAATGACATCCTTGTCGTAAAGAAGCGTTCGAATCAACCCGGCACGCTGCCGCATGCCGCCGGACAGTGCATCCGGATGATCATATTCAAAGCCGCCTAATCCGTAATTTTTGAGCATGGGCAATGCCCGCTTGCGTGCCTCTTTCTTGGGGATGCCGCGAATTTCCAGCCCGATAATGACGTTGTCGAGAATCGAGCGCCAGGGAAGCAGCAAATCCTTCTGAAGCATATAGCCGACATGGCCGCTTTCCTGTGTGATGTCTTTGCCATCGAGCAGGATCCGGCCGCTGGACGGCTTAATCAGTCCGGCAATGATGTTGAACAAAGTCGATTTTCCGCAGCCGCTCGGACCGATGATGCTGACAAAGCGGCCGTTTTCAACACGCAGATCGGTGTCCGCCAGCGCGCACATCGGCACACCGTTTTTTTTATAATATTTACTGCAACCTGCAATTTCGAGCTCGCTCATCGATGACCACATCCTTTTCGTGGTTTGCGGGAAATAGGGGCCGAAGTATACTTAATCACCAAACCATCGCCTCCATAGTCAAAATAAAACCCGCATCTTTCTGTTGAATAAAGCAGCCGGATCAGCCGAACCGCCGATCCGGTTCATGTTACTAAAATTGGGCTCTGATATTGATATATGCTCTGGGCTCCTGCCGTGACACATATTTGATAAAACGAAAAGGCATTCATTTTAAAAAAAAGGCGGTCAAACGTGTCCTTTGTCAGAATTTCGGCGATTTGTCACGGACAATACGCTTAGGAAATGATAATCTAGAATTAATCATTCAGCTCGGGAGATGAGGACAATCGAAACAAAACAATCCGTTGTTTTATCTTTGGAAGATTTAACGATGAACTACAGCGGGAAATTGGTTCTGAAAGGGCTCAATCTTGAGGTTAAACGCGGACAAATCATTGGTTATATCGGTCCGAACGGGGCTGGAAAAAGTACAACGGTACGAATCTTGCTGGGGCTTCAACAAGGCTATGGTGGAACGGCGCGTCTGTTTGGCGAAGACATTCGAACAAGCGGCGTTGCGTATAAAAGCCGGATCGGCTATGTCCCTGAAACAGCCGAGGTTTATGACATGCTTACCGCCCATGAATATCTTGTTTTTTCCGGCGGGTGCTATGGGATGGACGAACAAAGGGCGGAACGCAAAGCCCGTTTGCTCATGGACCAATTTGGTCTTGCCGATGTCTTTGATACCCGCCTCTCTTCTTTTTCAAAAGGAATGCGGCAAAAAGTACTGATTATCTCCAGCCTGCTTCACAACCCCGATCTGCTTTTCTTCGATGAACCTTTGAGCGGATTGGACGCCAACAGTGTTCTTGTCTTCAAAGAGATACTTGCCAAGCTAGCCGTGCAAGGGAAAACCATCTTTTACTCATCACACATCATGGATATTGTTGAGAAAATCAGCCACCGCATTGTGCTCCTTTACGATGGACAAATTGCAGCGGACGGTACGTTTGAAGAATTAAAAGCACAAAACAAAGAAGGTAGCCTGGAGGAAATATTCAATCAGCTGACCGGCTTTCATCAGCACGCGCAAATCGCTGAGGACTTCGTTTCCATAGTGGAAGAGGTGTGATCTATGGAAGAGAACTTTTTCTTAAAAATGCTTGATCGTTTGAAATGGATGTTCAATCGTATGCATGTGGATTATCCGGTGATGCGGCAAATACTGGCTGTTAAGCTGATGATGGATGCGCGACGAACGCCAGTTGTGCTCGGCAGCAGAGCTCGGAATAAGGAAAAAGAGGGCAATTTGTTTCTTAAATCGCTTTGGGTCTATGCACTAACCGGGCTGTTTATTGTCCCAATTAATTTTCTCGGCAGTGACTATTTATTCAAAATGAGTCTCGTGTTCAGTATCATTCTTTTCATGGTCATGACCGCGATGATTGCAGACTTCTCAGCGGTGCTTCTCGACACGCGTGATCAATCCATCCTAGGGACGAAACCCATTGATTCCAGGACACTTCACGCGGCGAAAACCGTCCACATCTGCATCTATCTCATCTTATTGACCGGAACAATGGGCCTCCCTTCGGCAATTGTCGGTCTGATGCGCAGCGGTCCGCTGTTTTTCCTTCTATTCTTATTAAATCTTGTACTGATTGACTTGATCGCCATTTCCTGCACAACATTCATCTATCTGATTGTGTTAAAGTTCTTTGACGGCGAGCGACTGAAGGATGTCATCAACTATGTGCAGATTTTCCTGTCATTCGCGATTGCAATTGGCTACCAGCTCGTTATTCGCGCGTTCGATATTACGGTAAGCCACATCAGTCTGTCTCTGTCCTGGAGGCAGTTCTTCGTTCCGCCGCTTTGGTTTGGCGCAATGACCGAATGGCTGATTGGCGGGCATCATGAGTCGCAATTTATCTTTCTAGGTATCCTCGGTTTCGTTGCGCCTATTGTGCTCATTTTGATTTATCATGGATTCAGCGCATCCTTTGAACGCGCCATCATTAAATTATCCGTGCAAACCGGAAAAAGCAGACAGAAGCTCGGGTGGTTCAACCGATTTCTCGGCAGACTGCTCTGCCGTAAACAAGAAGAGCGCCATTTCTTCCGATTCGCTTCCTTAATGATGAAGCAGGACCGCATGTTCAAGCTGAAGGTCTACCCCTCACTCGGAATGTCACTGGTCTTTCCCTTCATTTTTTTAATGAATGGCTTACAAGGCTCATCATTGGATCAACTGGGTAAAGGATCAGGATACTACTATGTCTATTTCAGCTTGCTTCTGATTCCTACTGCTCTATTCATGCTTAACTATTCAAGCGCATATAAAGGTGCATGGATCTACGGAACCACGCCGATCGCCAATCGCACGGCTATTTTTTCCGGAACACTCAAAGCAGCTCTCACGCAGCTTTTTCTTCCGGTGTTCCTAATTTTATCCGTTCTGTTCCTGTTTCTTTTTCATTGGCGCATTCTACCGGATTTAATTGCGGTACTCTTAACCGCTTCGATCTTCACCGTCATTAGTTACCGATATTGTTTAAATGAAGCGTTCCCATTCTCAAAGCCTTTTGACGCCACTCCAACGAGCGGAAATATAATGATTTTCTTCTTGTTTCTCATTGCCGGATTGTTCGCCGCAGGTCACGCCGTCATTCGCTGGGCTCTTCCCGGATACGGTATATTGATCTATATTGTCTGCCTACTGATCGCGAATGTGATTGTGTGGAAAACGGGGCTGAGGAAGGAATTTTAACTATGAGGTGCCCAGTAAAGATGCAGTGAACTATTCTTAAAACATAGTCATTCTATAGAAAATAATCTGACGGTATTTTCAAATGTCCCTATCAAAGCACTAAAAGCCTATATAATGGGCTTAACTATACTATATTGACTGGTGGAACACAATGATATTTATCTTCGTTTCCGTTGAAGCTCTATTAAACTTCATTCTCGGTTTGTTATTCTTTTATGTCATCTGTTTTTGGATTCTAGGTATACCTTATACTGCTCAAGATTTAGGGCTTGTATTTGTTGATCCCAATTCAGAGCAAGGCGATGGCATTTTATTCCTTGCAATCGCTTTGTTCATCAGTTTGTTTTACTTTCCACTATTGATATTCGCCAATAGAGCACTTTATAAAAAAATAAAATTGAAAAAGAAGTATTACTTTATTACCCTGTCTCTTAGCTTTCTGATTGGATTTTCATTGATAACTTTTGTTCAACTGCATTCTTTCATTCAATAGCTTCTTTCTCCTCAATATCGCGAGAAATCGAGGGTACGTGTCACATTGATCAACGCTCCGCTGCAATGGAGCGTTGTTTATCTATTCATCTCAAGATTTTTACTGCCCTTGATAACCCAAATACATTAGGAAAAAAATAACAAGAACATCCAGAAAGCATTTTCTAACACACTTTTGAATCAAAGAACATATAAAGAAGCACAAGCGATAACGCAAAAAAAGAACTCCCGATATTTTTTGATATTTAATCACCCATTTTCTTTATTGATGAATTATCTATATTTCCATTATTTTCGTAGATTTTCAATCGTCTTCCGTTCGTTTGTAAGTTGTGAAAAGTCATAATTATTCTGCCAACGAGTCAATATGTCAGCATAAACTTTTCGATGTTTCAGTCTGGACTTGTTAAGAAACACAGCATATGTAAGCCAGTCGATACGTTGTCTTGTCCGTTCCTTTGGGTTATTGATCATGCTCAATAAATATTTTTGTGCACGTTCATCGGTAATGGTAGCGCGATTAATCATTTTGTCCCCGAAAGGATTCGGTGCCTGCACACCATCAAGGCCGACTTTCTGATACTTTTTGTCAGAGTTATAAATGGCGTTGGCTTCATAAAATGACATAATCTCACCATTCGTTTTATTTCGGTTATATTTGTATGAACCAATAGGTTTCGGTTTAATCTTCCAATTGGATAATTCTGAAAGAGCATTCTTAGTTGCCAAATTTTTTTTTGTTTTCTTTTTAATCGATGCTAATTTTTTGGAGTAATCGTCAACCTTTTTGGCGAGCACACTAGCATTCTTTGTACTATTCGACCAGTTAAGAGCAAGAGTAACATTCACAGCAAGGCTAATTATAAGGATGATCAGAATCGTTAAATGGATTTTCTTCATTTTGATATAAGCACCTCTCATTGATTAGAACTATTTTAAAGGCAGCAAAGCGGATCGTTGGCGTACAAAAAAACAAAAAAAGCTCAGATTTGCCGAATCACTGATTGTAGAGTCGCAATGTCTCAACTGATTATCTCATGCTGTATTCCTCTAATTGTAATTGAAGTCAGAAAAGTTTGAAATGGGTGGACGCACGCACTTTAACTATGTTTATTCGTTTTGCTTATACATCAGCCTTCTCACCGAATTTATTAGGACCCCTTGACGGAAACAGTGAAAGGACAATAAAAATCAAAGCCCAAAATGGGACAACTTGCCTGAGAGAGTGAAAAATAAAACTGAAAAAGATTAGAGTGATCGTACCAAGCACATACCACCAAGCAGTTAAACCGATATCATGAAGGCGCCGAGATGTTAGACTCATTGAAGGAATTAAAAAAACGTATGTTAAGACTGCATTCAGTAATAGAATACTATAGACAAAGATTAGAAATATTCCAAAGGTCAAGTTGGCATTTTCCGCTTGTACTGTTGAAGCTGACGGTATCTTTATAAATCGAGGGAGTTGCGAAATAATAATATGCGGTGCTAACCATAATTGTACCCACCAATAATCCGCTCTGCTACTTCTTCCTTTAAAATTAAAGTAATTTTTCCAATACGATACAAATGATTGCCATGGTCCCAAGTCATTCACCTCTTACATCTTTTTCATCAACAGATCATATACCATTATAGTAGATTCTTCTAACTCTAAACCAAGATTCAGTATAATTAAAAGGTGTCTCATAGTCGAAAATCGACTTTGAGACACCCTCCTCATTCAATGGACTTTTGCGACTTCCTGAGCAGATGATGGATGTTTATTAGTTCATCATGGACAAGAAAATTCGTCAAATATGAAAGCTCTTAGTTCTATAGATTAAGGACTTTCTGCTTGTCTGATCCAAGATGCGAAAAGTCTTCGTGTTTCCAACGGTTCAGTATTTCACTGTAAACGTCTTTGTGCTTCAAACCTATTTTATCAATTGCCAAGGCGGACAACAGCCATTCAATTCGATCATCCGTTATTTTCTTCTTATTGCCTGCCATTAACAATAGGTAACGCTGAAAGTCACTATCATCGACAACGCCGCGATTTTTATTTTCATCACCGAAAGGATTTGGATTCTGTATCCCATCAAGCCCTTTCTTTTCGACCTCTTTCGGAGTCTCAGGTGATGGGAACTTTTTCACATATTCTTCCGGTGTCATTCCTAATTGCTGCGGAGACAGCAATTCTGATTTGGTTGCATTTTGTTCTTGTGCGCTTTCGGAGTATGCGTTCTGATGATCGTAAGTCACATGCTCTTTCTTTTCGTTCACTTGTTTATCCGCTTTTTCCTGGTCATTGTCGGGTAGGTTGAATACGAGGAAAAATAGTGCGGTGAAAACAGCTGCTGCTGATACTCCGGTTATGATCAATGTTTCTTTTTTCATAGTTACTCCTCCTATTTTCATCCGGTATAAAAAATCATCGATCAAAAATAGAGAAACAAAAGCCGGCATCCTTTAAGTTATTGGACCAAATCCAGTATCTCGTTTTTAAAAAAGATAGGCAATGAAAATCCATAGTATTTACAATACTTTAACTTTATTCAACATATTTCGACTTTACCTTTTACTACCGTCCGCCGGTTTTAATCGATGCGTTTAATCACTGTCTAAGCCCACCTCAATATCTAGCTGTTTACATAGCTTGGAATAATAATTGGCAGTGTCCTGATAGTTTAAATTGATAAACAGCTGTAGACGTTCTTCTAGTTTCGTTCCAGACTCTTTGCCCAACAAAATGTTCGCCATGTGTTCCAGGGTCTCACTGATCAGTTGATTGTACAGATCATGGTTTTTAACCGTGTAGCCTTGCGAAACCCGGCAATACGCCAAAGCGGTTTCATATTCATGATTCATTAACGCCATTTCAGCTAGATTGTTGAAGAACATGGGTATTTTGTATGCGCCGGAATGAGAGCGGCGATCATTGAATTTAGAAATAAATTGTTTGGCCAGTACTTTTGCAACGGAATAGTTTGCGAGGAAAATAGAGTTGCTTAATAGAGCGAGCTCATAGTGACGCCAATTTTGACATTTTAATAAATAGGTAAACAACGACTCATATTTGGCATAGTTAATATGACCGTTGTGTCGAATAAAATCGACTAGTCCCAACATATTTAAACGCTTATGTTCGAGACGAAGTGAATGCTTCGCAACGCTCTCTGTAAACTCTGCTTTCAGAAACGTTGCCAGCTCATCAACTTTACTTTCTGTTGAAAGATCATTCGCACGTTGAATATAGTAGTCCTCAAAAAAGAGCTCGTTCTGATGCAGTTCGCGTTCAAACTCTTCCAAAGACAACCCCATTCTATTAATTAGCAGGATCATTTTGTCATAGGTTGGGTAGTAGTTATTATGTTCAAGCTCCGATAAATGGGAACGCGAGAGAATACCTTGAGCCGTTTCTTTTTGTATCATGCCCTTATCCAATCTGATCGTTCTGATCAACGCTCCGATTGTCATCATATTTATCTCCTCACTTCATGTCGATATAAGTAACACGATGCTAAGCTCATTATGCCAACCCTTTAAACTGTTAGCAACACATGAACAGTATTTAGGAAGAGGTTGGGCGTCTTAATGGTTGGGAAAGAGGAAAAGTCAGCACCACTCACGCATAGTCATTGGCGCAGATTAATGCTTATTTTGTTGTTTGGCAATATGGTTGCGGGAATTGCTTTTAGTGAAGTAATGCCGTTTTTGCCCTTTTTCTTGCGCGATTTGGGGAATTTTTCAACGCATCAGCTTAATAGCTTTAGTGCCCTAGTGTTCTCATCCACTTACTTTACTGCCCTTTTTCTCTCACCAGTTTGGGGGAAACTGGGCGATCGGTTTGGAAGAAAACCGATCCTGTTGCTAAGTGCTATGGGGGCCGCACTAACAATCGGTGCTTTTACTATGGTGACCAATGTATGGGCATTCATTGGCTTGCGCCTTCTACAAGGTGCGTTTGCCGGCTATTTCAGCAATACGAATGCTTTATTGGCGGCGGAAGTGCCTAAGGAGAAGGGCGGTTATGCCCTAGGTACACTGGCGATCGGCTTCATAACAGGCTCACTGCTTGGTCCTTTAATAGGAGGCGTGATCGGCTCACTGGTTGGTTACAGATTAACTTTCTTGCTCGCCAGCTTTTTATTAATTGGCGTCTTCTTTATCAATCTGTTCGGTGTTGACGAAACGAACCGTCGCCCATGGAGAAAGCGCTCATCGCTGCAGCACGTGAGATTTAACGATTTTCCGAAGAAGAAAATCATTGTGAATTTGTACCTGACCGCCCTGCTGATTCAAATCGGAAACAATTCGATCAGTCCAATACAGCCCTTGTACGTGGCACAATTAATGAATAATACCGGAAATGTTAATTTAATGAATGGCTTGGTTGCTTCGGCACCTGGTGTTTCTTGTTTATTGATGTCATCCTATTTTGGCAAGCTAGGGGATCGTATAGGTACGGAGAGAATCCTTAAAGTGAGCTTGCTAGCGACCGTCTGTTTCTTGTTGCCAATGTCCTTTGTTACGAACATTGGGCAGCTGGCTCTTTTGCAACTGCTTATCGGACTGTCCGATGCGGCATTAATGCCGGCAGTTAGTATCCTGCTTGCCAAAAATACACCAATCTCAATGTCCAGCAGTATTTTTGGATATAACCAATCCTTTCAATCTGCGGGAATCGTAATTGGTCCGTTTCTTGGCTCCTATGCAGCTAATTTATTTGGGTATCGGGGTGTATTTCTCATGGCGGCTCTAATATTCTGTGGGCTTGTCGTAATCAACAAATCCACAAGATATTAGTAATCATCAATTTTGAAAGGAAGATCGGATATGGCAGATTATATTAAAAGCATCAGAAAGTTCGTAGGACATACACCGATTATTTTAAATACAGCGACCGGAATTGTTATGGATCATGGTCAGTTGCTCCTGCAAGAACGGGCTGGTGGTGGTTGGTGTCTGCCTGGAGGCTATTTGGAGTATGGTGAATCCTATTCGGAGGCATGTAAAAGAGAACTACTTGAAGACACCGGATTTAATGTCAAAGTTGTTCGGCCACTAGGTGTGTTTGACAAGTATTTCATGGAGTATGCAAATGGAGATAAGCTGCAAAACATCGGTATGTTATTTTGGTTAAACCAATTGGTGGATGTCTGCTCAGTAAACAAACCAAGGAAACTTGGGGGCTCAAATACTTTGATATAAATCATACCCCCGATCTCGTTTTCAAACAAAATCAGGACATGCTTGATTTGGTGAGAGACTTAGTTCTTCATGACAACTTGATGTAGCATGCTCATTTAAATTAAACGAGAAAGGCTGGGGAAACATTGGATTACATTAACTATTTGAGATCAATGGTTGGTCACGAAAAGGTGTTAATGGTTGTTTCAGGTGCAATCGTTTTTGATAAGGAGCATCGTGTGCTGATGCAAAGACGTTCTGATAATGGACAATGGGGATTCCCAGGCGGATTTATGGAATTAGGGGAAAGCATTCAGGATACAGCTAGGAGAGAGGTTTATGAAGAGACAGGGCTTCAATTAGGAAAGCTTGAACTCCTTAGTATTCATTCAGGTCCACAGTACGATAAAACTTTTTCTAACGGCGACCAAGTTTCATTGGTTCTTATTTCTTTCACGTGTACGGACTATACAGGTGAATTCATTGAGCACAACGAAGAGTCACTGCAAAATAAGTTCTTTTCACTTGACGCATTACCCGACAATCTATTTACGGAACATAAAATGTTGATTAATGCGATCTTGTCAAACAGACGTTATCCCATTATTGAATAACTAATTCTTATAGAAGGGGTTAAAAATGACTAGCATCTGAAGCAGTTATTAACGAATGCTTCAGATTACCGCCACGGGGTTGCATGCACTTTGATCCAAGTACTGATGTCCTGGATCGCTATTTTATTTTGCTGATCAGATAATTCAACAGTAAAATTCTCTTTTTCTTTTTGACTTGCCTGGATGACATAGCCATTTTTTCGCAAAAATAATTCCAGGGCAGCATAGGCAGTCCGTTTGTTGGCATTGTAAAACGGATGATTCTGAGCTAAGTTCTGAAACAATGCAGCCGCTTTTTGACAGAGTGTTGGATACGCATCTTCGCCCAAAACCGATTGCTTTGGGCAGTTAATCGCGCTATCCAACAAACTTGGTTCTTTAATGCCAATGTCCTCAGATGGCGAAAAACGCTTAATCAATACTGCATTAAGATAAATAACTTGGTTTTTATTTAAGTATTCGGTCATCGATCCACAAGGCCTCGAAACACTGCATCATTATCCTTGATTATTTGATCCACCATTTTAATGAACTCCTGATCAATACCATCCGGAAGGTTTACCGCCTTGCTTTTGCGGATCTTCACAGTCCCGTCATCCAAATTCTCAAAAACAATTTCGTCCCCGGGGTTGACATGCAAATGTTCGAGCACTTCTTTCGGGTACGTTGATCCATAGCTGTTGCCCATCTTAAAAATTTTCCGTTCCAAAGCTGCAGCACTCTCCATAGTTTTTCCTCCTATTCTATGCAAATGTTATTATGTGTATACGTTATCACGTAATCATTGTAACTACAATATAACCATTTTGCGTTTTCAATGTTTTTACTTGCGCTCGTAATTCCTCACTGCCGCGCTTTCTTCGCAAGGTCAACGATTGATTCAAAAAACGCATCAGCGTTCACGTCATAAACAATCTCAACCTCACGCCCATCCACGGATTCTTCAATTCGTCCTTGGCTAGGTTCCTCCGTATGGACAATTGTGCGCACTTTCTTCGTCTGTACCAGATCAGGATTTCCTGCGGCCATTGTCGTCAGAACATCCCACAGGTAATACGTCGAATTGGTTTCAAAGTGAACGAGCGGCGGCACCGCTGCGTAGCATTGGCCGAGAAAATCGATACCTGTATATTTTCGGAGTGACGCCCAGTGATTGCGAATCGGCACGGTCAAAGGCACTTGATTGGTGCTCTCAAGTGCGACCATGCGCACAGGAATACTGCTTTGCCATACACGCGCCACAGCTTCCGGATCCCAGAATGCGTTCCACTCGGCTGTCCCGTCATGCTCCGGCTCTTGCACGTTACCCACCGGATTCAGCGTACCGCCCATCCAGATTAACCGCTCGATTTTCTCCTCAATATCAGGGGCGAAGTCGAGGGCACGCGCCACGTCAGTCAATGGTCCGGTGCATAGGAGTGTTGTTTTTCTCGCACTTTCTTTGACCGTCTGCGCTAAATGCTCATGCGCAGGCAGCGTACTCAGCGGTGCTTCCACCTTTCCCGATTCATTCAATAAAGGAAGCGCGTCAACGAAAAACGGATGCATGCGCCATTCCTTCGGAAACGGATTGTGCCCGCGTGAGTTTGATCGCGCAACCTCAATAGGTTTTCTTCCAAATCGATCAATGATTTTTCTGCTTGCCTCAATGCCCGGTGTTAAATAGCCATCGGCAGGAATGACCGATACGCCGGTGACCTCCACCTGATCCATTTGCAGTAATAAAAATAAGGATACAAGGTCATCAATCCCTGCATCATGATTAAAATAGACATTCATTTGTTTCATCCCAGCACGTCCTTTTGTCTGATACACCCTGTCCTTTAAAGTAACAGATCATCTCATCCGGGTGCAAGCAAAAAAGCAATTGAATCTCTTTTTCGTGCATAGGAGCATCGGTTCCATTCATAGAGTCGGCTCCGATTCGCGTTCGTGCATTGGATCACTGGTTTCGTGCATAGTATCGACTGTAGAACGCGTTCGTGCATTGGATCACTGGTTTCGTGCATAGTCTCGGCTCTAGAACGCGTTCGTGCATTGGCCTCTGTTTTTCGTGCATTGAATCACATTTTCCGTGCATAGGAGCACCGGTTCCATTCATAGATTCGGTTCCGTATCGCGTTCGTGCGTTGGAATCTGATTTTCATGCATTGAACTCGGGTTTTCGTGCATTGAATCACTTTTTTCGTGCATAGGAGCACCAATTCCATTCATAGAGTCGGCTCCAGATCGCGTTCGTGCATTGGGGTCTGACTTTCATGCATTGAATTCGGGTTTTCGTGCATTGAATCCTTTTTTTCGTGCATAGGAGCACCAATTCCATTCATTGAGTCGGCTCCGATTCGCGTTCGTGCATAGGCGTCTAATTTTCATGCATTGAACTCGGGTTTTCGTGCATTGAATCACTTTTTTCGTGCATAGGAGCACCAATTCCATTCATTGAGTCGGCTCCGAATTGCATTCGTGCATTGGGGTCTGACTTTCATGCATTAGATCACCATTTTCATGCATTGAATCACGATTTTCGTGCATTGGATCACTGGTTTCGTGCATAGTCTCGGCTCTAGAACGCGTTCGTGCATTGGCCTCTGATTTTCATGCATTGAACTCTAGTTTTCGTGCATTGGGACACACGGTGCCCCTTGTTCGTGCGCTTATATCGCGGTTGTGCTTTGTCGCGATTCAATTTTACACAGCTGCCTCCTGCTAACATGATCTGACGCCTTTGAAGTGGTAAGATAGAAAAAGATTATTAAGGAAGGTGACCCTTTTGAAAGAAGATCTGATTAAACGCTTCACTTCATATGTAAAAGTCAATACACAATCCGATGATGACAGCCCAAGCTGCCCGTCAACTCCCGGACAGCTGACACTTGCTCGCCAGCTTGTTGCCGAGCTGAAAAGTATCGGCATGCAAGAAGTCACAATGGATGAAAACGGCTACGTTATGGCCACCCTGCCCGCAAATACAGATAAGAATGCCCCTGTTGTCGGCTTTATGGCCCATGTTGATACAGCTACCGATTTCACCGGCGATGGGGTTAACCCGCAATTTGTCGAAAACTATGACGGCGGCGACATTGTCTTGAACAAAGATCTGAACATTGTCCTCAGCCCGAAGATATTCCCGGAATTGCTCAATTACAAAGGCCATACGCTGATCACAACCGACGGCACAACACTGCTTGGCTCCGATGACAAATCCGGCGTTACTGAAATCATCACCGCCATGGATTATTTGATTCAGCATCCGGAAATCAAGCACGGCAAAGTCCGCGTCGCATTAACTCCGGATGAAGAAATCGGCCGCGGTCCGCATAAATTTGATGTTAAAGCTTTCGGTGCATCGTTTGCTTATACCGTTGACGGCGGCGCGCTTGGCGGACTTGAATACGAGAATTTCAACGCCGCAGAAGCGAAACTGATTTTCAAGGGCAGCAATGTCCATCCCGGTTCCGCCAAGAACAAAATGCTCAATTCAATCAAGATGGCTGTTGATTTCCAAAACCAACTGCCTGCTGAAGAAGCACCTGAGCTTACTGACGGATATGAAGGCTTCTACCATCCGCTGACCTTCACCGGAGACGTGGAACGAACCAAAGTCGTTTACATCATCCGAGATTTCGACAAGGACAAATTCGAAGCGAAAAAAGCATTCGTTCAAGAAACCGTAAAGAAACTCGAGAAAAAATACGGTGAAGGCACGATTGAACTCCAATTGAAAGATCAGTACTACAACATGAAAGAAATCGTTGAACAGCATAAAGAAGTTTTTGATGTTGCGTATCAGGCCATGAAAAATCTCGACATTGAACCGCAAGTCCTGCCGATTCGCGGTGGTACTGACGGCGCGCAGATCTCCTATATGGGACTTCCGACACCGAACCTGTTCACCGGTGGAGAAAATTTCCACGGCAAGTACGAATACCTGTCCGTCAACGATATGATTAAAGCGACCCAGACAATTGTCGAAATCGCTCGTTTGTTTGAAGAACAAGCCTAAATATCGAAAAACGCCGCTGAATCCTTTTTAAGGATTTTAGCGGCGTTTTTTTATCCCCACGTTTCGATCATCATTGCTTACACAATCTTCCCACGTTTAACCAACGTCTTCTTCACCGAATGAATATCACGAACATTATATTTAGCCATAAACACGTAGCATAGTGCTGACGGGATGAGTGGGATCTGTAAGAGGCTCATCGTCAGAATATAATCACCGGGACTATGCAAATAGATCGAGACAATCGCATAGACCGCCCCCATACCAAGGTTTCCTACCGTTCTCCCCAGGCTGTTCGCCAGATTGGCAATACTGAATACGGTACCCCGATGTTCCGGCAGATTCACATCGGTAATCAAAGCCAGCCAATTCGGCGTATTCGCTGATTGCGCGGCCGACGCGAACAGAGAAATGACAAAAAGCGACAGAATCCAAGGGTTAGAAATCAAGTCCCCAAGCAAACTAATAAATAAAGTTACCGAATTTGTTGTGTCCGGGAGTGATAATTGATCGATTGGAAAAATAAATAATAAGATATAGAGAGGCATGGTCAGAAAAACGAACACCGCAGTAATCAGTGCGCGCGCCTTATAACTCCTTCTCTGCATTTTATCCCCAAGGTAACCGAAAAAGGAGGACAGGGTACCGCCGATTTGAAAAATACCGAACAGGAAGGCGGCGACAATCATCGCAATTTTCGTTCCGTAACCAATCTCTTCAATTTTAGATATGTAAAGAGTGGGCAGCCAGATCAGACTGCCGGTTGCGATATTCATGAAGAACCCTTGCAAGAAGAGCAGCAGATTGCTTCTCTTACCGATCATCGTTAAAATTTGGCTCATTCCGATGCGGTATGTATAGTTCATGCCGCGATCCATCAGCTTCTTTAGTTCCGGTTCCGCACTGCCAAAGCGTGGTTCTTCCACAAAAAAATAGAAGACAATGAGCAGCAAGCCGATTATCGCCAAGAGTTCAAAGGGAAATCTCCAGCTGGACATAGTCGAAATAATTGAAGCAATGAGTGCACCGGCAATGCCGCCAAAGCCCTGAGACATGCCCCACAAACTTAGAATCATGCCTCGAGAGTGATAGGGAACATAATCAGTCAGCGCGCTGAAGCCAATGGATGCAATGCAGCCCAAACCGACCCCTGTGATAATTTGACAGAGCATGAGATGGATATACGAACCACTGAGTGACGTTAGGTAAACACCGGCCACCCAAATCAATGTACCGACAATGACCAGCCGTTTACGGTGATGCTTTCCGGACAAATAACCCCAAAACAACGAGGAAAAGGCAGTCACCAGAATATTAACCGCTGAAACGACACCCATGGACGAGATCGGCACCTGCAAATCGTGTGATATGATTTTGAAAAGCGGCGGAAACAAACCAATAACAATATTGTCAAACGCCGCCAGACTGACATAGACGGATATAGCGTACACAGTCTTAAATTTCTGAAGTGACATACAAACGTGATCTCCTTAAGTTTATGTTGCGTTATAGTAAGCTTTTTGTTACGATTGTTCAATAACTTCCAAAAAAAATTGTTTCTTGTCCCAGTTTAGCATACAATGTAAGGTAGACAGAAGAGACTGCTTATCTAGCGAGTCAGTCCAATTGTTAGAGAAAGGATATCTTCGATGATTAAAAATATACTCATCATATCTTCAAATTACACCGGACACGGCCACAAAAGTATTACAGAATCCCTTAGTGAAAAATTTGATATTGTTCCGGATGTAAAGATTCATGTGGTTGATGGCTTTTCATTAGGCGGTAACACATTGCTCAGAGTCGGCAAAATGTACGGACCCATCACCAGAAATTCCGAACATCTCTGGAAAGTCATTTGGGATATCACTTCCGTTAAGGTGCCATTTGTTAATCATTTGATTGAGATGAAAATTCGAACCAAATTTCTTGCTCTACTTGACAAAGTTAAGCCTGATCTCATTCTGACCGTCCATCCGAATTTTAACGGTTCTATTCTCAATATTCTCGAAAAAAATGACATCCATATACCATTCGTCACACTGATCGCCGATTTGATCAGCATTACACCGCTTTGGGCGGATGCTCGTGCCGATTATGTGATCAGCCCGACACAAGAAGCCAAGGATAAATGTATTGAATTTGGTGTGCCGGCTGAAAAGATTAAAGTGTTTGGGTTCCCTGTGCGCGAACGCTTCTATAACCACGCTCAGAAAGATGCCGAACATTATGCACCGAACAAACCATTGAATTGCTTGCTCATGAGCGGCGGCGAAGGCGTTGGCAATATGGGCAAAATGGCCAAAACATTGATCGAAACTTTTGGTTTCAACATTACCATTGTTGCCGGAAGAAACGAAAAATTACAAGCACATCTCCAAAAAACTTTGGGTAAAAAATACGGTGACAAAGTCAAAATCTACGGATTCACACGAAATATCCAAGACTTGATTGCAAATTCCGATATCGCATTTATTCGGAGCAGCCCAAATGTCATGATGGAAGCTGTTTCCTGCAACACGCCAATCGTGATTACCGGAGCTCTTCCCGGACAAGAAGCAGGAAATCCAAGATTTGCTGAAAAATATCATTTGGCAATTACATGCGATTCAATGGGCAATCTTGTTCCGACAATTAATGAACTGTTGGATAACAACGTCGCGATGCTGAAAGAAATTAAGAAATCACAGCAGCAGTACGTTGATCCGCAAATTCCGGAAAACATCGTTAACTTTATTTTGAAGATCCCAAATAAAGAACTCCAGCCGGCCGGCGTGGCGCGCGATGTATCGTTTAATAACATTAATTACGAATCTTAACCTTTTTATACTAGCGATGGAAAACCCAAGCGGTTTTTTATCGCTTTTTTTATTTATTTCTTGCCAAAGCGCGTCAATGTAAAAAATTTCGCATTAGCTGTATAATAATGAAAGAAACTTTCTATTCTGTTAAGCGAATAAATTTTGAACATTGGGAGTGAGATCAACGAAAAAAATATTAGCTCCTGTCATTGGTACATTAGGCGCCGGCGTTATCATTGTTTCAGGCATGTCCCAATTTGCTCATGCTGATAACCCCTTTTCTTTGTCCCAGCCTTCTTCCGACAGCTCAACCTCATCTGTCTCGTCATCTGACACTTCTGCAGTCCATGTCCCTGATGTAAAAACGCTCGGTCTTGTCGCTATAAACTATCGACTGTTTCACTTGGATCAGTTGGCAAGCAATCAGATCGCCTTCTGGATCGAAGATGAAAAAGGCCATTATGTTAAAACGCTGCGTGCCTCAAGCTTCACAGCAGGCGGAGGCTATAAAATGCGGGCTGAGGCATTGCCGGAGTGGCGCAAGGCATCAAACTGGGCCCATGCGTCCAAATCCGAAGTCAATCAAGTCAAACTTCCGGAACAAGACGCCGGTAACCATACTGTATATTGGGATTGTACCGACGCCGCGGGAAAGGCGGTAAAACCCGGCACCTACGTCTACAAAGCTGAAGGCAACATTTACTGGCAGAACCGAGTCGTGTTCACCGGAAAAATTACCATTGGCAAAGACAACACACAATCGACCGCTCAGGCCGTTTACAAACCATCCGGCGCAAAATCACACGGTGTTCTCCTAGATCATGTACGTGCAGGATTTAATACTGGCAAAAGTATTGCTTCGGTCAAACAAGATCCAACGACAAGTACACAAGGATCGTAATTTTGCCTGAATTTCACAGTTTTCATATGAATACTCAGGTACATATCTCTGGATTAAACGCGCCGGACGCGTCTAGAGTTTTTAAACGAATGACCGAGACAGAAGAACAATTTTCCAGATTTCTAACGAACAGTGAGCTTTATCGGGTAAATCAGAGCGCTAATATGCCTGTAACCGTATCTCCGCGATTTGCCGAACTGCTATTTGAAGCACTGCGTTTCTATTCGGAAACAGATGGTATCTTTGATCCGTTTCTCGGCCGCCTTATCCAAGAACTTGGCTATGATCGTTCATTTGATGAAATCGATCGTTTACATGCTCAGCGTACCCGTCGTGTTATTTCTTCCCCAATCCAAGCAGCTTCTTTTGAATTTGATCTTGAACAGCGGAGCGTAACACCGCATTCAGGCTGTACTTTGGATTTCGGTGGTATTGCAAAAGGCTGGGCAGTACAAAAATCGGCCTTGGCTCTTATTCATGATGGTCGCTCGAAAGGATTAATCAATGCCGGCGGCGATATCATGGGCTGGTCCGACAAGCAACCATGGGTCATCAACATTGCCCACCCTTTTTCCGATGACCAAATCATTGGGAAACTTACTGTCAAAGACCGTCGCTTCGGCATCGCTACGAGCAGCAAAATCAAACGCAGTTGGAGCGACGGGAAGCACCGGCTTCATCATCTTATTGATCCACGAACCGACTTGCCCTCAGAATCGGATATTATTCAGGCAACCGTTGTGGGGCCGGAACTCCTGCCATGCGAAATCTATGCAAAATGCCTTCTGATTATGGACAGCCATAAAGGGCCCGCGTGGCTCAAGGCGAAGCGTCCGGATCTTGCCTACCTGTTCATTAAAAAGGATGGTCAATTGACCATCTCATCCAATTTGAAGAATTTGTGCAGCTATAAAAATTTCCCAGAAAAAATATCCTTTCCACCAAATAAGGAGAGATGAACTGTGGACCAAAAGCATAAGGTTTTAAAGTGGACCGTTGGATTTTCATTGATGATCATCATCAGCTTATTTATTGAATTCGAACGCCGGACAGGCTTTTTATCTGCGCATGCACCGACCTGGCTCATTGTCCGCGTGCTCGGCATCAGTGCGTACCTGCTCCTTTTCTGCGGCATATGCTTAGGTATTATGGCCGGCATGCCCATTTGGAGAGGAAGAAAAAAAGCTCGCGACCTGCTTTTAAGCATACATTTTTTCTTCAACACAACCGGCGTATTTGTTGCCATGCTGCATCCGCTGCTCCTTGTCATTGATCCCTATGTTCCTTTCTCTTGGATGCAGCTGCTTGTTCCTTTCACAGCACCGCGTGAGCCGTTTCTTTACGGACTCGGAACACTCACACTTTATGGATTGCTGTTCGTACTTCTGACGACTGACCTGAAAGAGAAAATGCCGAGAAAAATCTGGCATAGTTTCCATCTGATTGCGTATCTGCTTTTTCTGCTGGCGCTCACCCATGGCATCATGGGAGGAACGGATTCTAAAAACATACTGATCTTTTCCATGTACGTCCTCACGTTCTTAGTTGTTATGGTGCTCATGGTTGCGCAAATCCAGATGATGAGTGCTATAAAGAAAAGAGCCTTGCGAAAGCAACATGCCGCCCAAAGCAGCGTGCATCAATAATTGTTGGAGTGTGGTCTCTGGTGGAACATTATCTGCTTTTTATTATTGTCTCTATTTTTTTGATTCTGCTCCCCGGACCGGACATGGCGCTTGCCACACGGAATACACTGCTTTACGGTCGATCAGTCGGCTTAAGTACTATTACCGGGACGTCTCATGCACTTTTCATTCATACGACCGCGGCAGCACTCGGTCTGTCCGCCCTACTTGTCCAATCCGCTTTTTTCTTTTCCATTTTCAAATACATCGGCGCATTGTATTTGGCTTATCTTGGCATCCGAACATTATTTAGTCTTAGAAATCAGACCGCAACGCAAATGAATGGACAATCTGTGCTTTCGAAAAAATACCTTTCAAAAAAAATGGGCTACTTCCAAGGATTTCTCACCAATTTGACCAATCCTAAAGTCGTCGTTTTCTTTTTGACGTTTTTGCCTCAATTTGTTCGGCCGGACAATCACTCAATTGTCCCCTTTTTTATACTTGGAATAACGCACATCCTCATCAATTTTCTCTTGTTCAGTACCTATGTGTTCCTCATCGGAGCATTCAATCAATGGCTGCAGAAACCTTCAGTCCAATTTATGCTCCAAAGTGTGACCGGTTCAATCCTAATTGGGTTCGGCATCCATCTTGCACTGTGGGCGCAAAGATAAAATCGATAACAATTACTAACTTGAGAACGAATTGTCGTTCCATTCTTTCCATTTTGGAAGCTGAGAGTTACATAGAATTTATGTCTGAATAAGAAAAACCGGCAGAAAGGAAACGTCCTTTCTGCCGATTTAGTACCTTTGAGCCTTATCGCTTAACCACGCGTTCTTTCTTGATCTGCTTACTGCGCAATTGACCGCAGGCGGCGTCAATGTCCGTACCGAATTCTTTACGAACAACGGCGTTTATGCCTCGCTTTTTCAACGTTTCATAGAAGGCAACCACAGCGTCTTTCTCACTCCGTTGGTATTCCGAATGTTCTTCGACCGGATTGTAGGGAATCAGGTTGACGTACGCCAGATGACGTTTCTTTTCGAGCAGTTTGGCAAGCTGCAGAGCTTCTTCTTTGTGATCATTAATGTCTTTAAGCATAATATATTCAAACGTGATACGCCTATTGGTTTTTTCTAAATAATAGTCGACAGCTTCCATCAACTTTTCAATCGGATAGGCACGATTAATTTTCATGATTCTACTGCGCAGTTCGTTATTTGGTGCATGCAGCGAAATGGCCAGATTAATTTGCCAGTCAATATCGGCAAATTCATAGATTTTCGGTACAATACCGCTGGTGGAAACGGTAATATGGCGCGCACCAATGGCGAGACCTTTGCCATCGTTAATAATCTTGAGGAAATCCATAACCGGTTCAAAATTATCAAATGGTTCACCTATGCCCATGACAACAATATGACTGACACGTTCATCTTTCTCACGTGCATCAAGGCTTTGCTGAATTTTAACCAACTGCTCCACCATTTCCCCGCTTGTAAGGTCACGGTTTTTCTTCAACAATCCGCTCGCACAAAAGCTGCACCCGATGTTGCAGCCCACCTGAGATGTGACACAGACGGATAGTCCATATTCATGCGGCATCAAAACGGTCTCAATTAAATTACCATCAGAAAGCTTGAACAGAAATTTTGTCGTTCCGTCCTTCGCTTTCTGCTCAATCTGCGTTTCCAGTGTTCCCATAACGAAATGGTTCTCAAGCAGCTGAATTGTCTTTTTGGAGAGATTGGTCATTTTCTCAAAATCATCGACACGTTTGACATAGATCCAATCCCAAATTTGTGCGGCTCTGAATTTTTTCTCGCCTTGACTCACCAGCCAGCCTGTTAATTTATCCAATGTTAATCCATAAATGGACGTTCTGCTCATATAAAATACCTCTTTTTAAAGATTGCGTGATGCTTCAATCATACTGAATTCGTGACGATCGTGCAAGGAGCGATACCTGTAAAAGAAAAGGCAGAGCGCTCCCGCCCTGCCTTATTGGGTCTATCATTTATTTTTTTGATCGGTTCAATGACAGTTTTTTGATTGGTTTTTTGTATTCAACACCGAGCACATCAATAAGAAAGACAAAGACCGGCAGACCGACAATAAGTCCCCAGATGCCAAAGAAATGTTCGGAAAAGATCAGGACAACAAACGTGTAGAAAACCGGGAGTTCCGTTTTCGCTGACATCAGCTTAGGATTCAGTACATAAGCTTCGACCGTATGCACAGCAAGAATCGTCAGCACCATATAAATAACATCCTGTATTCCACCGATCGTATAGCCAATCATACAAAGCGGAATCAGCGAGATGACAACGCCGGCAACCGGAATCAGACTCAGAACAAAAACCATCAGAATCAAACTGAACAGCTGCGGGAAATGCAGCAACGCAAGAATAATCGCTGTAATGGCCGTATTGACAAGTGCGATGACAAATTGAGCTTCAATCACCTTGCCGAAGGTCTGTACGAAACGAGACCCGAAGAAAGCAACCTCATCATATAGGAACCCGATTTTACTCGTTTTAAATCCTCTTGAGAACTTAAGCAGCCGCTCTTTTTCCAGAGAAAAGAACAGGCTGAGCAGCAATGCCAGAAACAGGTCGATCGTAAATGAACCAAAGGAAGAAAACGAATCAATCAGAAATTTGACACCCGATTTCAGATAGGATTCGACATTATACTTTTGCAGCTGATCCAAGAACGCATTGACCACGACAGATCCGCGAAATTCCTTAATTGTCTTCATGATCGAGTCAAACAGCTGTACCGTCTGATCGGCAATAATTGGTAAGTAAATGGTCAGTGCCGCATAGATGCCTAGCGCAATTAACAAATAAAGAACAATGACCACAAACCGTCTGGGCAATTTCAATTTTTGGTGGACAAAGGTTTCTAAACGGTCCACAAGAAAACAAAAGATAAATGTAAGCAAGAGCAAATCAATCAAACTTCGACACAGGTAAATAATAAATACCAGCAGAGCAAAAATAAGGACGCGTCTGACTGATTGTTTTTGCAAATAGCCGATCAGTAAATTCATAGTTTCTGTTTCCTTTTCTCCTTTTATTCCTGCCCCAAATGTATATCTAGTATTAGGAACAGATTATATTTTCATTTTAGTGTTTTTCTAGTGCAGATGCAAAGGATAATCTGTTTCAACCATATATTTACATCCGGCAAGAAAAAAAGTTTCAATAAAAAAGGTGTCCAAACAGCTGAAAAAGCCGTGGGCACCTGTCTCATCCTTTTATTTATTTTTCAATATACAAATGATGATCTGCAAATCCGATCACTAACTTACCGTCCATCATGGTCAATCCTTCACTCTCCTGAGGAGTTCCGCCATTCGGAATGGAGAAATGGAAACGATCCGCAATAGTCCAATTGTCATTAAGCACAGTCAAATAATTGTTTGCCAGGAAGTATAGTTTTCCATCCTCATACTGCATACCTTGAACAATACCCATTTTCTGCATGCTGTGTCGTTCAGAAAGTTTCCCTGTTTTCAGGTTATAAGTGAAGAAAGAATCATCACCAAACGATTCGGTCAGTAAAATCAGCGTGTCCTGATCCCTCACTGCCATCATGGCAACATATGGAATACGATTTGTATCAAGAGATATACCAGTTTCTGATCCCTTTTTCGGTCCTGTCATTTCAAGAGAATCCGGATCAATCGTGTAAATTGTTGGTGCATCTCCCGCACTGCTTACTTCATATAACTGATCATTATAAGGATTATAGCTGAGTGCACAGGCATGACCTAAAGTCATTGACCCTGATTCGTTCACTTTTTTCCCGCCGCGATCATAGGCTGCGATCTTACCCAATCCGTTCCCAAGGTCGTATCCGACATAGTAATAATCTCTCTTGGAGTCATAGGCAAGCCCTTGCTGTTTGCCGTCAGAGGCATTGCCTGTTTGCATATGATACTGAAAGTCGTCTGTTCGTGTCTGGAGTTCACTAAGGCTTGCATTGTTAACCCAGCCGATGTCAATATCCTTATCCGCCTGTCCGAACCAATCGTTATACTTAATAAACGACCAATCATTCCATGTCTTCGTGACTTCCAACATGCGCCTGCTGTAATTGGATAAATTGCCGATGCGCGCATTACTGTCAGGAGCATCTCCATTACTTTGACCATTGTATATGCCGAATGTCGTATTTAGGTCACGCGCCTGCATATACGCTTTTGTTGGGTTCACAAGATTCATCGCATTGCTGCGCACCCAGCCAATGACATGATGATTGTACGAAATGCGGTACATTTCCTCATTCTCTACCTGCTTCTCTTCGTTAATTTGAACGACACGATTGTCCGCGTTGTACTGGCCGCTATACCCGACAAAGCTTGATTGATCATCAAAAATCGGTGCGGTACTGCTGGAGATGGTTGCGTTGTAATTCACATTGATTAATCCGGACGCATTGGCTTCCTGAATCGTCAAGTCATCACTCTTTACCCAACCGAGACTCGTACCTGCCGTATATTTCTTAATATGAACCCATCGGCCATTGTCCGCGATTTGATCGATTTTCAGCTTAAGGTTTGCATAGATGTTCAGAAATACCGGGAGCGGAGAATCATTCACCTTCGCATAGAGTTGTCCGTTTGTATTGTGTACATTGGCCACTGCCACATGTGGGATGCTGCCGTCCTCGGCTGCTTCAGAAGTCACTTGAACCGTATCCTTATGAATCCATCCCAATGTCTGTCCATCGACACCTATTTGGAACCATACTGTACTGCCTACCTTTGATTCTCGAAGAATATTAAGCGGCAGACGTTCATAGTCCGCAATTCTTCCAACAGATTTGGCTCCGGCAATTCCATACGGCTGATCCCAGATTCCATGATTTCCGCCGACTGAAACCACTCCATAAGTATTTGACGGAATAGAATTGTCATAGGAATAATTCAATGGTTGACTTGCTAAATTAGAAGCATATACGTAACAATTGACGCCATTATAGTTCACCCAGTAGAGTTTATTCGACTGAGGGCTCGTTGTCGTGAGCACAGTATTTACAGGTATGTTACCCTTATAATTTTTGGTATGCGCATAATTTTTATAACGTTTCGACGCCTTTATAACATATTTTGTGATCGGTGTTTTTTTAGTAGACAGATTAACGGCATAAACATAGCCGCGTTTTCCTTTATAATTCACATGATACATCTTATTGCCGAGACTGCTATCCGTTGTAAGGCTTTTGTTGATCGCAATTTTCTGCACACGTTGTTTTGCCGCATTTGAGCTTGTATACAAGTACGAGGTCTTTTTAATATATCGCGTTACCGTTGTTCGCCTAGTCCACAAATTCGACTTATATACATAACCCGTTTGGCCTGCATAGACTACCTTATACATTTTACTCTTCGTTTTACTGGCCGTTTTCAGCTGTGCATTAATTGGAATGAACCCCATCACCTGCTTCGATGAACCTGAAGTAGAATACAGCTTGGAGGTCTTATGTACATAATAAGTACGAGAGGCTTTTGCACTTGTCGGATAATAAGTCAATAAACTAAATATGAATACACATACAATTAATAAGGTGGTCGACCTTACTCGATTTTTCACTGTAAATTGTGCTCCCTTCCCGCCCTTTATCTAAATATAAAAATTCTCTATTCTCTGCATTCGCTAAAAATCATAGTTTGAGTATAGCCTCACTTCACGCGGCAAAACAATAGTTGATTCGTCATTTCAAAAAAAAAGATGCCCAAATGGCCGTATGAGCCACGGGCACCAGTGATTGTGTTTAATTTTGAATGTAGATAGTATGATCTGCGAATCCGATCGCTAACTTACCGTTAACCATCGTCAACCCTTCACTCTCTTGAGGCGTTCCGCCATTCGGAATGGAGAATTGGAAACGATCTTCAATGGCATAATTTCCGTTTAAAACAGTTAAATAGTTATTTGCTAAGAAATAGAGTTTTCCATTCTCATAATGCATGCCCTGAACAATACCCATTTTATTCATTTGCGCCGTCTGAGTCAGTTTTCCTGTGGAAATGGTGTATTCATAGAACGTATCTTTCCCGCCGACCGATTCAGTCAGTAGAATTAACGTGTTGCTGTCCTTCGCCGTCATCATCGCCACATAGTATGGAAAACTGGTAAGGGTCGTCGTCTTTGTAATGCTTAGATTATTTGGATCAGGGTTAATTTCATGAAGAATCGGCTTTTGTCCGGCACTGCTGACTTCATAGAGTTTACCGTCTATATAACTGAGTGCACAAGCATGACCAAATGTTGTCACTGCTGATGAACCTTTGTAGTTGCCGTTTTGATCATAAGCAACAATTTTTCCGGTCCCGTCTCCGGTATCATAACCAACATAGTACAGTCCCAAATCAGGATTGTACGCCAGTCCTTGCTGATTGCCTCCGCCAGCTGTAAATAAATGGCGAAAATCGGCGGTACCCGATCTAAGACCAGACAAATCGCTGCTGCGTACCCAGCCAAGGTCAATATCCTTGCCCATCTTTCCATACCAATCGTTGTACTTAATAAACGACCAATCACCAGATGTTTTAATGACTTCAAGCATGCGATTCGTGTATGCAGACAAGGAGCCGAGTGCCAATCCTGTATCAGGAGCATCCCCATTTGATTGTCCGTTGTATATTGCGCCTGTGTTCTTCACGATTTGATAACTCATGGTCGAGTTATTCAGATTCAACGCCGTGCTGACGACCCAACCGATCACATGGTTATTGTAAGAAATACGATATCTTTCTTCGTTCTCTACTTGTTTTTCCTGATTAATTTGAACATGTCTGCCGTCTGCATTAAACTGTCCGCTGTATCCGACAAAATGATCTTGATCATCAAAAATCGGCGCTTTGCTGCTGGCTATGGTCGCTCCGTAGTTGACGTTCAAGGCTTTACCGGCACTTGTCGACTGAATGGACAAATCACTTGCTCGGGCCCAGCCGAGCGATGTTCCTGCCGTATACTTCTTAATATGAACCCACTCGCCATTGTTCGCGATCATATCAATTTTGAGTCTCAGGTTAGCATAGATGTTAAGACTGGTAATAACCCCATTGCCCGGCGATTGATACAGGAATGAATTAGGCTTCGCCACACTTGCTACAGCCAAATGTGGAATGCTCCCGTCACTGGCCGTATTTGATGTCAATTGAACAATACTCTTATGGATCCAGCCAAGCGTCCGTCCGTCAACGCTGACCTGATACCAAACCACACCGCCTACTTCCGACTCGCGCAGTACATTCAGCGGCACACGCTCATAATCAGCTATGTTGCCGACTGATTTTGCATCCTTGATTCCGTAGGGTTGATCCCAAATTCCATGATTTCCGCCTGTCGAGACCACGCCATAGGTGTTAGCTGCAACAGGATTGTTATACGTGTAGCTTAATTCGGCATTAGTCAAATTGACCGCGTAAACATAACTCTTCCGTCCTTTATAAGAAACCCAAAACAGTTTATTTGACTGTGGGCTTTGCGTTTCCAAACGGGTTCCGAGCGGAATCGTTCCTGAATAACGTTTCGTCCGGCTGTAATTTTTGTATTGCTTAGACTTCTTTTTGACGTATTTAACAATGGTCGTCTTATACGGAGACAAATTCGACTTGTATACATAGCCGCGTTTGCCTTTGTAGTTTACATGATACATTTTATAGTTTAAATTGCTGTCCGTGGTCAGTTTCTTATTGATTGCTATTTTCCAGGTGCGTTGTTTCGATGCATCTCGGCTTGAGTAAAGATAAGATGTTTTATGAATATATCGGGTTTTCGTGGTTCGCTTTGTCCATAAATTCGACCGAAAAACATAGCCGCTCCTTCCACCATAGGTCACCTTAACCATTTTACTTGTCTTCTTACTTGTGGTCTTCAGCTTGGCGTTAATTGGAACATAACGTATGAATTGTTTGGCACTATTCGAGCTTGTGTACAGTTTGGAAGTCTTATGAACATAGTATGTATAAGATTTCTTCGCTTGCGCAGGATAGTAGGATAATAGACTTAAAAACAAAACAGCAACAAGTATGATTGAAAATTGCGTGTACTTAATACGAGATTGACCGTTCACTGTGAAAAACTCCTTTCGAGGTAACTGCTCCATGACCTATGAGGCAAATAATTGAGGAAGAACATTAAATTTGTATCTCATCTATGTAAATCAAAATTTATTTTAAGCTTATGTCTAAGTATAACGCTATTCTTAGATTACGAACAATAGATTCGCAACAAACCGCCTGTTTTTTTTCTGCCTTTTGCCATCCAAAAGACCTCCGATTTGCTAAAAAAACAAAAACCGTTCTGAACGATCAGAACGGTTTTTTTAAAGTTCATATTGCATAGTCCTTATTGCATGATTGCAAGAGCACCCATCGGATCCCAAGGTTTCAGTTCAATTGGCTCTTGTTCAAAAGCGGATTTTAACTCATCGGAAAGATACTTCTTATTGATCACGACTTGATAAGTATATTCATCCATCCACGGATCACTCATGACAAAATACCCTTTTGTGCCCCATTTCTCGCCCCAGCTGTTCTCCACTTTCCAGCGGTTTGGTTTACCATCAACAAGATTCACGCCAGTCAGTACCATCGCATGGGTTAGACAGCTGTGCTTGTAATCGAGCCGTTCCGCTTTCGTCATCTTGAACTCTGTACCGAATGCCGTATCAAAGTCATACAAAGCTGTATCCATAATGCCATGTGTATTGTCCGAATATTTGCCTACATCGCAGCCGAACCATACGGATTCATTATCCTTGATCTGGCTGACGGCGAGTGACTTCAGCGTCTCCATATCAACATTCAAATATTTAATCTTGTGACCGCCGACAACGGTACCGAGATATTGTACTGTATATGTTTTCTTGTAGGGTTTATCTTGTGTCGGTGCGTTGATAATTGCAACATAATCATTCAGATCAAGGCCGACATATTTTTTGAAAAAGTCTTGTGGTGTCATGCCAAGATCTCTGTGAAACTTCTTATCTTCATCCCTATATTCAAAATCAAAGGCTTTCGGCGGTTCACCTAGTGAGAATGCAAGAATACGATAGATATCGCCCAGCATTGCTGTTTTCGCTTCTTCAAGAGCATCCCTTGACTTTCCGTCCGCACTCATCGTGCGCAAGACACCGGCATCCTCGCGCAGCTTTGTATTCAATATGCCGTTCAGTTCAAGTGTCCGGCTGCTTTGGAACGTTTCCGGCATCGCTTGCTTCGGAACCACACCATATTTCTCAATAATGGCTACGAGCATATCCCATTGTCCGCCATCCTGCTGCGGCGTATCCATTAGCCACGAAACGAGCCGGCCATCTAGTGGTTCAGCAGCCGTATCCAAAATACTTTCGAGAAAATAATTGGATTTCTCAAACTTATCCCAGAAAAGCGTATAATTTTGTGAGAGTTCGAAGTCTTTAAGATTAAAAGCATCGCTGAATTTATGACGGAATGTATTCAAAGCAGCGAACATCCAGCATCTTCCGCTTTGCTTCTGGTCAGCAACTTTGCCCGTCTCAATTTCTTCTGAAAATACTGGATTCATTGATACAATTGCATTGCTGTTTAAAGTCGCCGCTTTAATTCCGCTTTTCATTACCGCGTCTTGAACAACCTTATTTTCAGCAACACTGTGGATTTTGTCTGAAAATGCGTCAATCATTGATGTCGAAATTTCCTTTGCCACTTCAATGTCCCCCTTATAAAAAGTAGGCTTTGTTAAAAAATTATGTTGTCTGTCACTGTTTATTGGCTCATTCGTGAAAAGCCCTGCATTTCACGCCTTCCAGCTTACTGAAAGATCCATCGATTTGATGAAATGATGTGTGAACGCTTGCTTTCACCCTCCCGACGTTCAATAAACCGGCGGTAGAGGAGCCACTAAACAACAACATTGTTTAACATCACCTATAAGTAAAACCGTAACAAAACCATTATAGGTCTTAAATGACGGTCCGCAAAGGTCTACGCATGGTAATGTTATTTTTTTTAACATGATTTTTGAACATTCATCGCGCAATCCTGTCTAATTGCATAGTAATTATGTTATGAAGTAATTCAAGATTTTTCACTTGCCGCACGAATTGTTTCTCCGCTTCCTTGTTCGAAATCAGCTGAAACCTCAACTTGCTGTTCGGCGGCAGTTGTGAAAGCAGCGGCACATCCACCGATGCTACCTGAGCAATTCTTGGATAGCCGCCGGTCGATTGGTGATCGGTCATCAAGATAATCGGCTGTCCGTCTCTTGGCACTTGAATAGAACCGTTTGTTACTGCTTCCGAAAAAAGCTCAATAGGTCTGTCAAGATCTAATCCCGCACCTTCCAGACGGTAGCCCATTCGATCTGAAGATGCAGTAATCTGATAGTCGGTGTTCAGGAACACCTGCCTGCTCGTTTCAGAAAAGCGCGGCCATAATGTATCCGGGATGACGCGAATGGGCTGGACATCTCGATAAGTTCTTTGTATTGCAGCGAACCATCTGATCACAGATTTCTTTTCAGCCAATGACGCCATAACATGTTTTGCTCTTTTAGAAGGTTCACCGACCGGGATTCGGTCTTGCTCTTTCAGAAATCGCCCCATGAATCCTCCTTGTCCTGCCTTTTCAAAGGTGGACCGACTGCCAAACCACAAAGGTGTATTCACTCCGCCGGCCACAGCCAAATAGCCCCTGCTTCCGGAGACCAAACCGCCGATCGTTAGGATTTGCCCTTCACGTGCGAGGTATGGCTTTCCGGTGCCGATTTTCTGTCCGTCGAGGCTTGGATGGCAGACAGCCCCTGTTATAGCAAACAAGGCATCTTCGGGAAAAAGAATACTTGGTCCGAGAAAAGAATACTCAATGACCGCATCTGATTCATCATTACCGACCAGCCAGTTTGCCAGTTTTGCCGATGGCAGATCCATCACTCCACCGACAATCATGCCGAATTTCTGATATCCCAATCTCCCCAGGTCCTGCACAGCAGAGGCAAATCCTTTTCGAATTAAGATCAAACCCATGACTGCCCCTCCTTAATACCCATGTACTCTTGTCTCGATATCGGATCGAATTTCACGAGATCTCCAGCAGCAAGCAAAGTCGGCGGATCTGACTCCGGCATAAAAAGAGGCAGTGGTGTGCGTCCAATAATTTGCCATCCTCCAGGAGAATCAAGCGGGTAAGCTCCTGTCTGTTTTCCGGCAATACCGACCGATCCGGCAGCGATTTTCAATCGCGGAGTCGCCCTCCTTGGTGTGGCTAATTGTTCCGAAAGCCCCCCCAAGAATGGAAAGCCCGGAGCGAAACCAAGCATGTAAACCAAATAGTCCGGAGCAGAATGCATGTCAATAACTTCACGGACACTCAAGCCGTGAAGTTCAGCCACTTCGTCCAAATCCGGCCCAAAGTCTCCCCCATAACATACCGGTATATGCACAGTACGTCTTTCCATTTTATGATTGATGCTGCCGCTCACACGTTTCGCCATGTTCGCTAAATAATTGATGACTTGCTGCTGCGCCGTGATCTCTTTTCTACCGCCACGCAGCACCTCTATTGGATTATAGAAAAACACGATATTCGTGTACGAAGGTACATATTCAATAAATCCAGCAAAAGGCGCCAGGTCAAATTGTTCCGTAAACCGTTTAATTTTCATTTGGATTTCAGGTGCTATTTGATCGCCGAAAATGACACGAACCGCTTGATCGCCAAATGGCTCGATTCTAAGCATAGGGCACCTCCGACCGTAATTTCTTTTGTCCTGTGAAGCGATTCAGGTCCAGGATTTAATCTTAACTCCACAATTCTGCAACTCTTTCCGTATGATCGCAGCAAAAGCAAGCGCTGAAGTTCCGTCTCCATGAACGCAAAGGGTTTCAGCACGCACACTTACCTTGCCGCCATTCACCGCTGTCACTGTTCTGTCTTGAAGCATTTGCATCACTTGTCTCAGCGCCTGATCCGTTTCAGTAATGAGTGCCTTTGGTTCCGATCTTGGCGTCAGCGATCCATTGGGCTGGTAGGTACGATCCGCATAGGCTTCATAAATGACATGCAGCCCCACCTTCTCACCTGCAGATGCCAAAAAAGTTCCGTCCATAGCAAATAAAAGCAGATTCGGATCTACATCAGATACTGCCTGAACAACTGCTTTCGCATATTTTTCCTGATCTGATGCCATATGATACAGCGCGCCATGCGGCTTCACATGATTCACTCGAATACTTTGTGCTTTAGCTACCGCTTGGAGCGCGCCAATTTGATACACAACCATGTCATAGACTTCAGTAGGTGAAACGTGCATCTCTTTCCTTCCAAATCCTTTTAAGTCCGGAAGACCGGGATGTGCGCCGATGGCCACAGCATTCTTTTTTGCACGAGCGACTGTTCGGTGCATTTCAGAAAAATCCCCCGCATGAAAACCGCAGGCTATATTAGCCGATGAGATGAGCGGCAAAATTTTTTCATCATTTCCAATCACATAATGCCCGAAACTTTCTCCTAAATCACAGTTTAAGTCAATTTGATTCATCGAACGATCAATCCTTTTCCAAGGTCATGATGTGAACGTCAACAATGCAATTGCGTTCCTATATTTTAGAATAATCTAACAAATGAATTCAGGCAAGAAACAACCAAACCATAACTCTTCTAACTAAAAAAGCAAATCCAGATTTATCCTCCCAGATTTGCTTTAATATAAGTCCTATTAATTTTTAATTATGTGCGCTGCAAAATTCGGCTCAGAAACCGGCGTGTTCGTTCATGTTGCGGATGCTGAAACAGTTGATCAGGAGTCCCTTCTTCCGAAATGACTCCTTGATCAACAAAAATCACTTTATCGGCAACTTCCTGAGCAAACTTCAGCTCATGAGTAACGATAACCATCGTCCACCCTTTTGTCGCCAAATCTTTCATAACCTTCAGCACATCAGAAACAAGCTCAGGATCCAGTGCAGAGGTTGGCTCATCGAACAACAGCAGCTTCGGTTTCAGTGCAACGGCACGGGCAATGCCCACGCGCTGCTGCTGTCCGCCGGAAAGTTGGAAAGGGTATTGATTTTGATAATCGATGAGCCCGACCTGATCCAAGATTTCTCGTGCCTCATCAATCGCTCGGTCTTTGGGAATCTTTTGTACAATGACCGGGCCTTCAATCACATTTTCGAGCACGGTTTTGTGAGGAAACAAATTATGGCTCTGAAACACCATTGCTGACTGACTTCGAATATCGCGTGTTTCTTTTTTTGATAGTCTTTTGCTAAAATCCACGTGTTTTCCATTGATTTCAAGCGTTCCTTGTTCCGGAAGTTCAAGCAGATTCAAGCTGCGCAGCAGGGTCGTTTTACCGGAGCCCGAAGGTCCGATAATGACGAGGACCTTCCCTTCATCCAGAGTTAAATCAACGCCCTTTAAAATTCGGCTTTCGCCAAATGATTTGTGAATATCCATAGCTTGAAGCAGCATCTACCTGCCTCCCTTCATTAATGAGTTGCCACATAACGATCAAGTCTGCTTTCAATGCGTCCCTGAATAATTGAAAGGATGAAACAGAAGACCCAATAAATGAATGCGGCTTCTGAGTAGAGCAGTAGAAAATCATAACTTGTGGCGGTAATTTCCTGTGCGCGCCGGAAAAGCTCCGTCACCGTAATGGTTGATGCCAATGACGTGTCCTTGACCAAGCTGATAAATGTGTTGGACAGCGGCGGCACCGAAACACGTGCGGCTTGCGGAAGAATGATCCGCCGCATGACCTGTGCATAGTTCATGCCAATTGTATAGCCCGCTTCCCACTGTCCCTTAGGAACAGAGAGGATTGATGCGCGAATCGTTTCCGCCGCATAACCGCCGACATTCATCGACAGCGCGACAACGGCTCCGGCAAACGGACTGACTTCAATACCGAGATCCGGCAGGCCATAAAAAATAATCGCCAATTGAACAAGCAGCGGCGTACCGCGAATAATCGAGATATAGACGCGAGCGATTCCTTGTGCCACCTGCACTCTCGACAAACGCAAGAGTGCCATCAGCATGGCAAGTGCAAGGCCAAAAATAAATGAAATGATGGCAAGCGGAATCGTGTAAATCAGACCGCCTTGGAGAATCGGCCAAAACGAATGAAATGCAAGCGGCCAGTCAATCGTGATTTCTCCTAATACAAAGGGTGCCATTTATTTACTGATGTCCTTTCCAAAGTATTTCTCAGATATTTTCTTTAGTGTACCGTCTTTCTTCATTGCCTTGAGCTGCTTCGTAAATTCTTTGTCCAAACCGCTTCCCTTAAGCACAGGAAAAGCGATGTCTGCCGCATTGGACTTAACGAGTGCCGCAATTTTGAGATTGCTGTCGTTCGTTTCTTTGAAATATTGCAGCACCGCTCCTTGGTCATTAACGGTTGCATCGACACGTCCCTGGCTCACAAGCTTCAAGGCTTTTGACAATTCGTCCTGACCCACAATGACCGCCCCTGCCTTTTTCGTCATTTCCCCATAGTTACTGGAGAGACCTTGGGCAACCTTAACTCCCTTCAAATCGCTCAGTGCTTTAATCTTATTATTATTCTTACGTGTGACAATGACGGACTGGGATGTTGAGTAGACACGTGAAAAATCATATTTCTTCACGCGCTCGGGTGTCACACCGACATCATTAGAAATCGTGTCAAATCGTTTCGCATTCAGGCCCGCAAACAGTGAATCCCAATTTGATTCCTTAAATTGTACTTTTACACCCATTCGTTTGCCCACTTCGCGAATCACATCAACATCGAAACCGACCAATTTATTTGTTTTGCTGTCATGATAGGTATAAGGTGCATAGGTACCTTCAGTTCCAACCTTCAGCACACCTTTTTCCTTAATCTGATCAACTGCGCTTTTGTTTTTGGATGAATGACCTGCCGCGCTGCATCCAATTAATGAAAATGCAAGTACCGCCATTAAAAAACCCATCAATAATTTCTTCATTGTTTTTCCTCCTGCTACGTATATCCTTGCTCGTTTCATCAAGCCGGATTTGTTTGTCTCCCGTTGCCTATTTTTATATCCGAGTAATTGAATATGTTTTAACGGAATTTCATTCTAACATTTTTCCGAAAAACAAACAACACAATTAAAATATGCTTCATTAAAGGTCTTTTATTCACTTCTGGTTGTCAGATCAAATCAGCACAATAATTTTTTCACTATTCTGCTTCTGCCGAGGACTATTGTTTGAACAGTACATTTAAGCATGGTATACTTAAGCCATTAAATAGCACATATTCTTTATATTCGCACATATGTGCGATCGGTGGTGATGAAAACGAGCGCTTTTGATATTAAGAAAGAATGTGCCAAAGAAGCTTTGGCGATCATTCCCAATCATTCGATCATTGGCTTAGGCGGAGGCAGTACGATCAGTCATCTGATTCATTTTATTAAAGAAAAAGATAATTTTGAGGTGCAAGTTGTCACGCCCTCAATGCAAACAAAGCTACTCTGCTTAGAGAATGGTCTGCAGGTACTCCATACAGAGTGCGTCGATCATATTGATTTGGCCTTTGACGGATGCGACCAAGTTGACCAGCAGCTTTTTGCCCTAAAAAGCGGTGGAGGGATTCATGCATTAGAGAAACTCATCGGTTCAATGGCTGATGAGTACATCCTTCTCGTTGATGAATCCAAATACGCACAGACATTAACCTTCGAAAAGCCAGTTGTCCTAGAACTTCTGACCGAGGCGATGGCCTACGTACGCAGCAAGGTTGAACAATTAGGTGGAAGACCGGAGATGCGCCGCAGTGCGGCAAAGGATGGATTCACGATCTCCGATAACGGCCATCTTTTAATGGATGTCTATTTTGATCAGGTTAGTGATATTCGAAAACTGGACGACGATTTACAAGCTATCCGCGGCGTCATTGATACATCTCTTTTCGTCGATGTTGCAACAAAGGCATTGATCGCCGGCGAAAACGGCATGCGCTGGCTAAGCAAGACATCTCGTGAGGTGAACCATTAATGAGTGATCGAAAATGGGCGATCATCGGTCCCGGAGGCATTGCTGCTGAATTTGCGCAGACGCTGCATGCGAGCGGCCGCAAAATATATGGGGTCGGTTCGCGAAGCTTGGAACGTGCCCAAGCCTTTGCCGACAAGAATCATATTGAGAAAGCTTACGGAAGTTACGATGAACTTTTAAGTGACCCTGCCATTGACATCGTTTACCTTTCAACACCTCATTCCAATCATTACAGCTACCTGCTTAAGTGTTTGGAATCAGGCAAACACGTCCTATGCGAAAAGGCAATTACAGTCAGCAGCAGGCAACTGGATCCTGTCATTCGTTACGCAAAGCAAAAGAATTTGATTGTTGCCGAGGCAATGACGATTTATCACATGCCACTTTATCAAAAGCTGAAGGAAGTCGTCGAGAGCGGAGCCATTGGCGAAGTCAAAATGGTGAACGTTACCTTCGGCAGCCTAAAACCATATGACGTAAACAATCGTTTCTTCAATATGAATCTCGCAGGAGGCGCACTTCTTGATATTGGTGCATACGCCCTGTCCTTTGCGCGTTTCTTTCTCAGCAGCCAGCCTAATGAAATCTTGACCACAGTCAAACAATTCGAGACCGGTGCCGATGAACAATCCGGCATTATTTTAAAAAATCCGGATGACCAAATGGCTGTTGTTACACTCACGATGAGAGCGAAATTGCCGAAACGGGGAATTGTCACCGGAGATAAAGCTTATATAACTGTGGACAATTTTCCGCGAGCTGATCAAGCGACCATTACCTATCCGGATGGTCGCACGGAAACACTTAAAGCCGGAAGCACTGATCAGGCAATGGTTTATGAATACGATTACATGAATGCTGCAGTAAACCGAGAAATTGATGAACAAACACTTCCGCTGACCGACAGTGTGATGAAAATTATGACCAACGTGCGTGATCAATGGGGCATCCGCTATCCATTTGAGTAACAGTCGCATCCGTTACAATTAGCATTTTGCATTTGTTTTAAAAATAGAGAGCGTTTTCTTTTTATTTTTTGAAGCTCTGCATTACAATAGACATGTGATATTAATTACACTAAATTTTGAAGGGAAGATGTGCAATGAGTATTAAAGACACAGTCCTGGAACACGCAGTAGATACTGAATACAAACTATATATCGGCGGTAAATGGGTTGAAGGCTCTGAAGGTAAAAAAATAGCAAGCTACAATCCTAGCACCGGTGAAAAGCTGACTGAATTCACTGACGCGAGTCATGCCGATGTAGACGCAGCTGTGGAAGCAGCTACAAAAGCATTTGACACATGGAAGGATGTCAGCGTTCAAGAGAAAAGTACTCTGTTGCTTAAGATCGCTGATTTAATTGATGAAAACGCTGATCACCTGGCACTTGTTGAAACATTAGATAACGGCAAACCGCTTCGTGAAACAAAGGGAATTGACGTTCCGGCAAGTTCAGATCACTTCCGCTATTTTGCCGGTGTTATCCGTTCCGAAGAAGGCACGGCTAACGCACTTGACGAAAATACACTGACCATCAATCTAAAGGAACCTATTGGTGTCGTTGGGCAAATTGTTCCTTGGAACTTCCCATTGCTGATGGCCGCTTGGAAGATTGCTCCTGCAATTGCAGCAGGAAACACGGTTGTCATTCACCCATCTTCTTCAACATCACTGAGTCTGCTCGAATTGGCTAAAATTTTCGATCAGGCACTCCCAGCAGGAGTCGTGAATGTTATTACCGGACGCGGCTCTGATTCCGGCGATTATATGCTGCATCATCCCGGCTTTGCAAAGCTTGCGTTCACCGGCTCAACCCAAATCGGTTATGAAGTTGCCGCGGCAGCTGCAAAGCGCTTGATTCCGGCAACCCTTGAACTCGGCGGCAAATCGGCCAACATTTTCTTTGATGACGCTCCATGGGAACGTGCCATTGAAGGCGCACAGCTCGGCATTCTATTCAATCAAGGCCAAGTATGCTGTGCAGGTTCACGAATCTTCGTTCAAGAAGGCATCTATGATAAATTCGTTAGCGCACTAAAAGATGCATTCGAGAAAGTTAATGTCGGTTTGCCTTGGGAAGACGGCGTTCAAATGGGTGCTCAAGTCAACAAACGGCAACTGGAAAAGATCTTGGAATATGTTAAGATCGGCCAGGATGAAGGCGCAAAGCTTGTGACCGGCGGATGCCAGCTGACGGACAACAACCTCGATAAAGGTGTCTTCATGGCCCCAACGCTTCTTGCAGACGCAAATAACGACATGCGAATCGCTCAGGAAGAAATCTTCGGACCGGTTGCAACGGTTATCAAATTTAAAGATGCAGATGAAGCAATTAAACTCGCAAACCAATCGGATTACGGTCTTGGCGGTGCGGTATGGACACAAGATATCAACAAGGCACTCCGTGTCGCTCGCAGCGTACGTACCGGTCGTATGTGGGTCAACACCTACAACCAGCTTCCTGCAGGTGCTCCATTCGGCGGCTACAAGAAATCCGGTATCGGCCGTGAAACGTATAAGAGTATTCTTGATGCTTATACGCAAACGAAGAATATCTACATCAGCACAAAAGAAACAGTTGACGGTCTCTATTAATCAGGTCTGTCATTCTATCAGAAAGAGACGAATGCTTCACGCATTCGCCTCTTTCTTTATTTTTGATTAAACATATCAAATTACTTGTATTAATGGCTTGACAAATAAAACACAGCACGATAAACTGTACACAATTAAATAAATCTTATCAAGAGTGGCGGAGGGACTGGCCCGACGAAGCCCGACAACCAGCACGTTTGATGTGTATGGTGTTAATTCCAGCAGATTAAATTCTGGCAGATAAGAAAAGAACCGGCGAATAAGGCCGCTTCCCTATCTACTCTGCGGGAAGCGGTCTTTTAATCTGCGCACCCTTTTTTCTAAGATTTTATTTAATGTAAAACTTAATGAACATAGGGAGAGATGAACATGGCAGAGGAAAGAAAATATGGTTTTGAGACTTTGCAGGTACACGCAGGTCAAGTGCCTGATCCTGCAACAGGTGCACGTGCCGTACCAATCTATCAGACTACTTCATTTGTATTCAAGGATGCAGACGAAGCAGCAGACTTCTTTCAATTGAAAAGGCCGGGCAATGTGTATGCACGCATTATGAACCCAACTGAAGATGTCTTTGAACAGCGCGTTGCTCAGCTTGAAGGCGGATCCGCAGCTCTTGCCACCTCTTCAGGACTTGCGGCGATTACGTACGCCATTTTGAATGTTGCAAATGCCGGTGATCATATTGTTGCTGCCTCTACCTTGTACGGTGGTACGTATGAATTGTTCAATGTCACTTTGAAAAAACTCGGTATTGATGTCACATTCGTTGATCCGGATGATCCGGAAAATTTCCGCGCAGCAATCCATGATAATACAAAAGCACTCTACGGTGAAACGATTGGTAACCCGAAAATCAATATTCTCGATATCGAAGCCGTTGCCAATATCGCACACGAAAATAAAATTCCTCTCATTGTTGACAACACCTTCGGAACACCTTACCTCGTTCGTCCAATCGAATTCGGCGCAGATGTCGTTGTCCATTCTGCTACGAAATTTATCGGTGGCCACGGAACTGCTATCGGAGGCATTCTCGTTGACGGAGGAAAATTTGACTGGCGGGCAAGTGGCAAATTCCCTGATTTCACGACACCGGACAAAAGCTACGGCGGCTTGGTCTATGCTGATCTCGCACCTGCTTCATTCGCTGCAAAAGCACGTGTTCAGCTGCTGCGCAACACAGGCGCAACAGTCAGCCCGCAGAATGCATTCCTGTTCCTGCAAGGCTTGGAATCTCTTTCCCTGCGTGTGGAACGCCATGTTCAAAATGCACGCAAAGTTGCTGAGTTTTTAAACAATCATCCGAAAATCACATGGGTAAACTATCCTGAACTTGATGGCAACCCATACAAAGAACTGTCAAAAAAATACTTTCCAAAAGGTCCCGGATCGATTTTCACATTTGGCGTGAAAGGCGGACTACAAGCAGGTAAGACATTAATCAACAATGTAAAGCTGTTCTCATTGCTCGCCAATGTGGCCGATGCAAAATCGCTGATCATTCATCCGGCAAGCACGACACATGCTGAATTGACTCCGGAAGAACAGGCCGTTACCGGTGTAACACCCGAACTGATTCGTGTATCCATTGGTATTGAAAGCGTTGACGACATCATCTATGATCTGGAACAGGCATTGGCAAAAGTTCCGGACGCAGTCGCAGCTAAATAATAGAATAGACAAAGAGTAAAGCTATCGGGGGTTATTAACTAGAAGGAGCCTGCAAACGATTTAGTTTGCAGGCTCCTTATTATTTTTTATTTGTTCAGGCTGAATCTCCCTTTTTTTATCATGGTTTCAACACCGCCGATTTTTGCCAGCGATCGGTTTTCAATCACTTTTTTCATAATGGATGCCGGTCGGCCTTTGAGATTTCTGCCCATAATTTCTCCGACCGCATCATTGCGGCCAAGCGAACACACGGTGCCCATAAATTTAAAGACAAACGGCTTTGTCGACGCTTCCTCAATCCTTGCATTCAAGTTATATGCCGCACAATCGGCTTGCTGCATCGCAATTTGCGCGGTGGTCGGATAGGGTCGACCATCTTCCGGATTAATGACAGCTGAACAATCGCCTATAATCAGAATTTCCGGATGATCAGGAACAGATAAGTCATCGTTAACAATCACGCGACCGCGGCGCTGCGCAAATCCCGATGCACTGACAACAGAACTTCCGCTGACTCCCCCGGTCCAAACAAATGTACCGGCCTGAAGCGTTTTGATTTGATCACCTGATTTGTAATAGATCCGTTCAGCATCAATACCGCTGACCCTGCCGATTATAAATTCAACACCGTTCTCGCTCAGCTTATGTGCGCCGTATTCCGCCAATTTTCGATTGAACATCGGAAGCGCATGAGGCGTTGGTTCAATACACAGGATACGTACTAAACTCCGATCCACTTGGAACTGTTCAATAAGTTTCGGAATGCGATGAGTCAGTTCTCCTAAAAATTCAAAACTTGTAAACCCTGCACCGCCGACTGCAATCACCAAATGCTCCGGACGGTGATCATTACTCCATTTTTCAAACTGATTTTCAATATGATCTTTTATTTTCGTTACAGAAGGAATATCTGCGATGGACAGACCATAGCGATTCATGCCTTTGATACCGAAATATTCCGGTTCAAAACCCAATCCAATCAGCAAATAGTCATAGGAAACAGGATCATGATCCTTCAGGAAGACCTGTCTTGCTTCCTTGTCCACATGCAGGACAGTACCCTGAATAAATGTTGTCTGCTTCTGATCAATAACAAGATTAAGTGAATAGCAAATTTCATCTGAATTCGATGTCCCGGCTGCAACCTCATGAAGTGAAGTCGTTTCACAATGGTAATTGTTCTTATCAATAAGAATAAGGTCTGCATTTGGTTTCATTTTTTGCAATTTCTTTAATGTGCGCAATCCTCCATAACCTGCTCCAAGAATGACAATTCTTTTTTTAGCCAAAATCATCACGTCCTTTCATTATTTTTTTATATGCTCAAAAATTACTCATTGCATCGTCACATTCTGTTCACATTTTACTTCTTTATTGTAGCTCAATATGTAAACGCTTACAATAACGAAAGTAAAAATAAATGCCATCCGTCTTAACCGGATGGCTGCTTTTCGTTTATAGAGGGCGTACGGGAATTGAACCCGCGATCATGGAATGAGAATCCATTGGCTTAACCACTTGCCCAACGCCCTATAATCATCGTGCAACAGTTGAACGGGAACAATCCCACCCATTCGGCACGACAAAAAGTATACCACACTATACACAATTAATTCAAGTCTTTATTAAAGCGTATTCCCGTTTCCGTTTGCCTCAGCAATGATTTTAACCCCTGAGCTTGCACCAATCCGAGAAGCACCAGCAGCGATCATTGCTTCGGCATCTGCTTTCGAATGAATGCCGCCTGCCGCTTTGACGCCGACATTTTCACCCACCGTCTGACGCATGAGCGCAACATCTTCAACGGTTGCACCTCCGGTAGAAAATCCGGTTGATGTCTTCACATAATCCGCTCCCGCCTGAACAGCTAACTGACAAGCACGTGCCTTCTCATCATCGGTTAACAAACAGGCTTCGATGATTACTTTAACAAGCGCCTGTTTTTCGGCCGCTTGCACAACGGCATGAATGTCTGCCTGAACTTTTTCTTCTTTTCCGCTTTTCAAAGCGCCGATATTAATGACCATGTCTACTTCCTCAGCGCCTTTGGCGATCGCATCCCTTGTTTCAAATGCCTTTGCTTCGCTTGTTGCCGCTCCGAGCGGGAAACCGATAACCGTACATACCTTCACTTCAGAGTCTTTGAGTTGTTCTGCGGCGAGCGGAACCCAGCATGGGTTCACGCATACGGAGGCAAAATCGAATTTTTTTGCCTCCTCAGTCAGCTTCAGGATATCCTTCTCCGTTGCATCTGCTTTTAGTGCTGTATGATCAATATATTTTGCGAGCTGATTCATGTCTGTCTCTCCTTTTAGTGAATGATTCTGTGGATGAGCGTCGGCTTGTCTGCATGGCCGGCAATGGTTATATTTTGATTCAGTTTCTCTATAACTTGGTCGATATGCTTAGAATCCGAGTGAATGGTGAGCAGAGTTTCTCCCTCGGTCACAGAGTCGCCAACCTTTTTGTGCAGAACAATGCCTGTTGCATGGTTGATGGTATCTTCCTTCGTCGCTCTTCCGGCACCAAGCAGCATGGCCGCAAGACCGATCTGGTCCGCCTTCATTTCAGCGACCACCCCGGATGATTGGGCGGGAAGCCGGATCTGATATTCGGCCTTCGGCAATCGCTCCGGATAATCAGCGATGCTCGGATCCCCACCTTGATTTTTAATAAATTGTTTAAATTTATCAAATGCCTTGCCCTGTTCCAGCGCTTGTTCAAGCAGCTGTTTTGCTTCATCCGGATGCGATGCCTTGCCGGCAAACAGAACCATTCGGCTGCCTAGCTCAAGCACAAGCTCGCGCAAGTCACTGGGACCATGTCCTTGCAGCGTATCGATGGCTTCTTTCACTTCAAGCGCGTTGCCAATTGCAAAGCCTAGCGGCTGATCCATATCCGTAATCACAGCCGCCGTCCTTCTGCCAACATGCTTGCCGATCTGTACCATCGTTTCCGCAAGGCGGACGGCATCTCCCTCGCTTTTCATAAAAGCTCCGGAACCGCACGTCACTTCTAGAACGATCGCATCGGCACCTGCCGCGATTTTTTTGCTCATGATTGAGCTCGCAATCAGCGGAATGGATTCAACCGACCCGCTGACATCACGTAATGCATAAAGCTTCTTATCTGCCGGAACAAGGTCGCCGGTTTGACCAATAATCGCAATATGGTCACGGTTCACATGCATGACAAACTGCTCACCGCTCATCTCAACAGAAAAACCGGAGATCGATTCCAGCTTATCAATGGTTCCGCCGGTAAAGCCCAAACCGCGTCCGCTCATCTTGGCCACAGGAACTCCGACTGCGGCGACAAGCGGCGCCAGAACCAGCGTGGTTGTGTCGCCAACACCACCGGTCGAGTGTTTATCGACTTTTATTCCGGTAATCGCTGACAGATCTACAGTTTCTCCCGAGTCAACCATTGCCCGTGTCAGTTCAGCAATTTCCTGGTCGGTCATATCCTTGAAATAAATAGCCATAGCCAGCGCACTCGCCTGATAATCAGGAATGCTGCCATTGACATAACCATCGATAAAAAAACGGATTTCTTCCGGGGACAGCGCAAATCCGTCCCGCTTTTTCGTAATGATGTCGACCATTCTCATTCCGCTCACCCCGGATTCATTTTAGATCATTTAAAAAGCTTGCTCCTACTTTTGGTTTCTCCGTATTAAAGTTATCAGCGATTGTTGCGCCAAGATCCGCAAAGGTTTTGCGAACCGGGAGTGCCTTGCCTGCTGCGAAGGAAGGTGAGTACACCAACAGCGGAACGAACTCGCGTGTATGGTCTGTTCCTCGGAACCCGGGATCGTTGCCATGATCTGCGGTGATCATAAGCAGATCGTCATCTTTCAATTTATCAAGTGCCTGGCCAAGCTGCCGATCAAAGGTTTCGAGTGCTTTGCCAAAGAGCACCGGTTCGCGGCGATGACCATATTTCGCGTCAAAGTCGACAAGGTTGGTAAAGCTTAGGCCATGAAAATCTTGATCTAAAAGAGCAATGAACCGTTCCATGCCGTCCTCGTTGCTGACCGTATGCCAGCCATCCTTAATTCCTTTTCCACTGAAAATATCATTGATTTTGCCAATTGCTAATGTATCAATACCTGCATCCTGCAAGAGATTAAGCACAGTTTTTTCCGGCGGTACGAGTGTGAGGTCGCGTCGATTAGCCGTACGCTCAAAATTATCGGCATTATCGCCAACATAAGGGCGAGCGATCACGCGTCCGAGATGATATGGCTCAGGAATCGTCAGTTCACGTGCATATTCACAAATTTTGTACAGTTCATCAAGCGGTATGATTCCTTCATGAGCGGCAATCTGCAGCACGGAATCACCGGAAGTATACACGATCAGTTCTCCCGTCTTCATCTGGCGCTCACCGAGTTTTTTGAGAATCTCCGTACCGCTCGCCGGTTTGTTCCAGATCACCTTTCGGCCGCTGAATGCTTCAATTTTATGAATCAGTTCATCGGGAAATCCGTTTGGAAAGGTATGAAGCGGTGTACGCACGGGAAGACCCATCATTTCCCAATGCCCGTCCATACTGTCTTTCCCAGCTGAAATTTCGTGCATCTTCGTATAATAGGCCAGCGGTTTTTCCTGAACCTGCACACCTTGAATGGGTTGTTCGGGCCGAATATTAGCTAAGCCTAACTTTTCCAAATTCGGAACAGCTAAACCGTTCATCGCCGCTGCCGTATGTCCGATTGTATCGCAGCCCTCATCATTATACTTTGCTGCATCGGTTGCTTCGCCAATGCCCACCGAATCGAGCACAATTATATGAACACGCTTAAATTTTTCAGTCATTTTATCCTCCTATGAAATCAAGTGATTGTTCCGCTCATTTTTATACGCACAAAATCTATAGTCCATTTTACCCCAACTGATAAAAAGCCGCAAAAAACTCCGGCGCATGCACAAAATAGCATCATATCCCGGAGTTTTTATCTTATATTTATAATTTATCGATGCAAAGAATCAAGAAATGGATCAGATTTTTAATTATTCTTCGTTATATTTTCTCGATTCTTCTTTCAGATGCACAAGGTCAACGAGTATTGAGTGGTAAGGAGCCTCCAGTCCGTTCTTCTCAGCAAGACGGACAATGGCGCCGTTGATGTAATCAACCTCTGTAGGACGGTTCGTACTCATATCCTGATGCATTGAAGGATAGTGCAGCGGATTGCTGACTTCGGAAACGTACATGACTTGATCGACAAGTTCATCACGAGAGACTTCCAGTTCAAACCCTTCCGCGTCAATTGCATCATAAGCTTCATAGATCAGCTTGCGTGACATTTCCTTTGCATTCTTATAAGCCGCAAATTGACCCATCTTCATATTCATGAGTGTACATAACGTGTTGACAACAGAGTTGAACACGAGCTTCGTCCAAACAGTACCCATATAATCCTTCTGAACAGTCGGGTGCATCAGTGCCTTTTCCATTTCATCAGCGACTTTATAAATAAAGTCATTAGGTTCACCCGCTACGCGGACGATATGCACATGACCTGCGCCACGCTTACCGATAAAGTCGACTTTTCCAGGCCCTTTCATGACGGTTGCAATCATTGCGGTACCTGCGATAATACGCTCACGAGGAACAAACTGAGCAATGTATTCAGCGCCGCCGAAGCCGTTTTGATTAGTCATGACATAGGTGTTCTTGCCGATGAAATGCTTACACCTTTCCATCGTCTCAACCGTATGCATGTCTTTAACAAACACAATCGCAAGGTCAGGTTCTTCATGATAGTCTTCAGGATAGCTGCAAGAGACTTCAGCAAACCGTTCATCCTTACCGTCACGCCATACGTGGACACCGCCGTTTTTTTTGATCTCTTCAACGTTTGGTTCCCACGTGTCTACAAAATGAACGTCATTCCCTGCTTCCTGCAGCAGCACCCCATATCTCAGACCCATAGCTCCTGCTCCGATAACAACAATCTTCATCCTTCTCGTCTCCTTTTTCTGTACATCTGTCTCATTCTTTGTCTTCCATGCCTTTTTTCTGATACGCAGCATGCTCGCTTCTCACCTAAACGAAAAGCCCCATCCAGATGATTCTGAATGGGGCCAGCTCCGGTCCCGATCAGAACGAAGAGGACTCGAAGCACATACGATCGATTGAACGATTGATGCACCTGAGTCCTAGCTAATCAAAATGACGACTACTTCGTACGCTTTTGAACGGAACATTATATTTACCTTCTTGGAAGACTTTTTTTAGTGAGTGATGTCAGTTTACACGATCAATTTATCAGTGTCAATAGAATGTTGTGAATATTTATATTAGACACAGTAGAATTAATATTTTGTTCACATCTGGCAAAACAACTATGCGCGTATAAGAAAAACCGAGTAAAAAGCGCCCGGTCCTTAAATCATGCCGGATTTTGATTACGCTCCGGTTGCTCGCATCAACTGAGCGCGACCGCGGGCAGTCCGGGAGCCTCCTCAAGCAAACTAATACCTGCGGGGT
>Ga0334901_1000473_pt1 | contig 55367 bp, 50 predicted proteins | sample GraSluR3_MG_3_FD_207216 | JGI IMG/M metagenome (GOLD analysis project Ga0334901, IMG submission 207216) | Sludge microbial communities from methane-producing bioreactor in Wageningen University, Netherlands - Granular Sludge_15_08-R3 | ecosystem: Engineered > Bioreactor > Anaerobic >...
GAGCTTTTCGATGCCGATAGCATCCGGTTTCCTGATTCGCTGAAGTATACCACCCTGGTGAACAGGCGAACCGTTTATGGCGGTGGGGGGATCATGCCCGACTATTTCGTGCCGATGGATACCACCGGTACCATGTTGCACGCACACCTCAATGCCAATGGTGTGATAAACAAGGTAGCCATCGCGGAGGTGGACAAGAGAAGGAGTGACCTGTTGCAAAGCTATCCTGATGCGGTTACTTATACAGAGAGCTATCAGATACCTGAGGTTCTGGCCGGCAAATTGCGGCAACAGGCCGAGACAGAGGGTGTGAAATGGGATGAGGAGGAGTATGCGCAGTCGCGTGCTCTCATTCTCCTGCAGCTGAAGGCTTTGATCGCACGGGACCTGTTCGACTCATCCGCCTACTTCAGGGTAATCAACGAGGAGAACGATATCTTTATGGAAGGTCTCAGGATCATATCCGACGAAGAGCGGTATGAGGGACTCCTGAAAGGTGTCGGCAGCAATTATGCCCAGAAATAAAATTGGTATGATATGAATTACGATTACAGTAAACTGCGCATTGAAGGCAGCAGAAAGGTCAACCTGAAGAATTATGCCACCCGCGAGGATGGTGGCTTCACCAAGAAATCGGCGAAAAAGGAGATCAAGGCCAATATCAAGGAGCTAAAGGAGTTGCAGGAGATGTTTTACGCCGACGATCGCTACTCGTTGCTGATCATCCTGCAGGCGCGTGATGCGGCCGGCAAGGATGGGGTGATCCGCCACGTGATGTCGGGCATCAACCCGCAGGGATGCCGGGTGCACAGCTTCAAGACCCCCACCAAGAATGAGCTGGAGCACGACTACTTCTGGCGCCACTACCGCGCCCTGCCACAACGTGGCATGATTGAGATCTTCAATCGGTCGCACTACGAGAACGTGTTGGCTACCAGGGTGAATCCGCAGTGGATCCTCAATGAGCGTATCCCCGGATACGAGTCGGTAGATAGGATAAACCAACAGTTCTGGGACGACCGCTACGAGGCGATCAATGCGATTGAAAAGCACCTGCACCACAATGGCATGCGTATCCTCAAATTTTTCCTGAACGTCTCTAAGGAGGAGCAGAAGGAGCGATTCCTTTCCCGCATCGACGAATCACATAAGAACTGGAAGTTCAGCTCCGCCGATCTTCAGGCACGGGAACAGTGGGATGCTTACGAGGAAGCGTTCGCAGAGATGTTGGAAAAGACCTCAAAGCCCTATGCCCCCTGGTATGTGATCCCGGCTGACAAGAAGTTCTTCGCCCGCATGGCCGTAGGCGATATCATCCTGGAGCTGTTCCGTTCACTCGACCTCCACTATCCCCCTGCCGAGTCGCCCGAGATGCTTACAAAAGCAAGAGAGCAACTGATGAAGGAATAACAGGAGCCGGTCATCATGAACAAGTGTATGCTCCTGCTAATCTTGCTTCTCCCCATATCCTTTTTGTATGCACAAAAGCTGGTCGATACGGGAGGCAGAGGTTACGGTCAGACCTCGGTGAATACGGCTATTTTCCGCACCAACTCACTTGTCTCCCACCAGAACAGTCAATATATCGCCTTTTATGATGAGGAACGCCACAGCAGGGTGTCACTGGCGAAGAAAAATATCGGGACAAAGAGTGATTGGGAGGTGATCGATCTGGCCGGTTTTACTGTCGATGCCTGGGAGCCATCGTTCGACACTGAGCTCTGGAAAGAGAAACAGAAACTGCATATCTACGTGCAGCGCAGCAGCCAGGGTGACGGTGAAAAAAGCACTGACCTGGAGCCTCAGCCTGTGTATGTGCTGGAGGTTGAGTGAAGCGGGTTCAATACCCTATTTTCTTTTCTCCCGGAGGTGATAATCCAGTCGCGTGATCAGCCAGAAAAGACTGAATATCAGGCTCACCAATACCACTGTTCCCCAGAATTGCGGCGACTGCAGAAATGCCTCTCCCAGCAACAGGTAGGCCCCGCCTACGATGGCGGCCAACAAGATATACATTACCCCGAAAATATTCCCCAGATCCCTCAGCAAAGAGACGCTTTTCTTTGTTACGGGTACTTTTTTGGGGGTGAGCGCATGTTCAGCCTCTATCTGATGCATGATGCGGTATTGCAGATTCTCCGGTGCCTTTTTGCCAGTCGTTTGAATCAGTTCTCTCAACTCTGCATCCTCCATATCTCTTTTTTTTTCTTTCATTGTGGTTCAGCTTAGATCTTGTTTGACTGTTTTCCCAAATAATGGGAGCCAGTATTATCGAGTAGTTTAGCTATAGCCGGCATCCTCCATGCTGAAGCATTCCGTGAGTAGCTCTTTGAACATTTTCCTGGCCCGGAAAAGCTTTACTTTTACATTTGGCTCGTTCAGGCCGGTGATTGAGGCGATCTCCTTCACCGTGTGATCCTCCAAATAGTACAATGTCAGCAGCAGTGCATCCCCCTTGGGCATCCTCTCCAGTACATCCTTCACCACCTCCCTGCGTTCTCTCTCAGCCAGTCCGGCATCTGCTCCCCGGTCACTCAGATCTACCGCGTACTCGATCTCAGTTTCCATCATACCCGTCCAGATGCGTGTCTTGGAAAAGGTCACCGCCGTGTTGTATACAATGCGGTAGAGCCAGGTGGAGAACTTGCTCTCCGAACGGAAGGTATGCAGGTTGCGGTAGGCTTTCACATAACTCTCCTGCACCACATCCTCCGCATCCTGCATATTGCCGCATATCCGGTAGGCGATGGTGATCGCCATATCCTGATAGCTCTCGACAAAATATGCGAACGCGGAAGTGTTGCCCGAGAGCACCTGCTGCACACGCTGATTCTCGTTCATTGCAACGGTTATTCTCTTTCGTTATCCTCCTGCTGCGGCAAAAAAACCATTTTCCTTGTTACCAGGAAGTAGATCAGATAACCTACTCCCAGGAAAAAGACCACGCTGGCACCGGTCACCCAAAACTGGTTTCCCTGTCCAATCACGAGGTACTCCGAACAGAGGAATCCCACGATGATGCCGATGCCCAGGGCAATCAGTACGATACCGTTGCGAAGCGATACAAGACGATTGGGGGTGCTCTTCTGTTTGGTTCTGTTGGGAGGGATAATGCCCTGTTCAATCAATCCCATCCGTTCCCGGTGATCGTTTTTTACCGATGTCAGTCCGATTACAAGACCGGTGGCGATGGGCAGTCCAATCACTACAATAATGGCTACAAGGGGTATCAATTCTTCCATATTCGCATGTTTTTAATTAAGTGAATCATTCTGTTTACATGCATAGGACACTATCTAAACGCATTCGGTTACAAAAATAGGAAACTTTTTTTCTGATTGTTGTCAAGTTGTCGACAATGATCAATTTTTAAGATTTCGAGTGGCGAAAAACCAGCGGAATTGACTTACTTTGTATGCGTCGTCGGGTACTGCAGCCTGTTGGGATTCCTAACCCTTAAAACAATGAATGAGAAGATACTGGAGAAGTTGAGCATATTGGCCGATGCCGCCAAGTACGATGTATCCTGTGCGTCGAGTGGCACCACACGCCCTGCCGTGAAAGGAGGCATCGGTACCGCCACCGGTTGGGGCATCTGCCATAGCTTCACCCCCGACAGCGATCGTCAGATCCTCACCCTCGCATCGGCACTCTACCGGCGTCCCTCCTTCAAGCGGGTCTACTACTCCGGTTACATCCCGGTGAACAGGGGTGACAGCCGTCTGCCGGCTCTCGCCGCACCGCCGCTGGTAAGGGAGAACAGGCTATACCAGGCAGACTGGCTCATGCGTTTTTATGAGTTCAAGGCCACTGAGATCGTGGATGAGTCGCATCCCGACCTGGATCTCGATGTAGACCCCAAGATGGGATGGGCACTGCGTCATCCGGAGTTCTTCCCGGTAGATGTCAACAGTGCCCCCTACGAGATGATCCTCCGCGTGCCGGGCATCGGCGTGAAATCGGCCAAGCTGATCGTGGTCTCACGCCGCTATGGGCGACTTTCAATCCCACAGCTGAAGAAGATCGGGGTGGTGATGAAACGGGCACAATACTTCATCGTTAACCGGGAGCTCCCAATGCAGACGGTCAACGAGCTCACGCCCCAGTATGTGCGGCGGCAGGTGACGCAGAAGCAGAAGAACCGGGCGGCCGAGCTGCTGCAGTACGCCATAGAGTGGGGGGAGTGAAGCAATGATCCTGTTCCTCTACGACAAGACCTTTGAAGGATTGCTCTCCTGCATCTTCTTCGCCTACGCCCGGAAGCGTTTTCCCGATATGATCCTCTCCGATACCGATCAGCAGCCCCTCTTCGCCGATGAACGATACGTGGTGGATACGGATAAGGAGAAGGCATCACGTGTCTGGAGCAGCCTGGAGAAGAAGCTGTCGAAGATTGCCCGCAGGATGATGATGAGCGTCTGGATCTCCGGTCTTCCGGAGACGGAGATGCTCCTGTTCAGATACATCCGCAAGAACATTGACCATCCGCAGGGTGTCGAGCTCAACTTCGGTGATGTGGATGTGTTGCGCGTAAAGGAGATCGCGCAGCAGGTCTCTCGCGAGGCACACCGCCTCGTACAGTTTGTCCGTTTCCAGGAGACCGCTGACGGCATCTGGTTTGCACCCATTGCACCTCGCTATAACCTGCTCCCGGTGGTGGTGAAGCATTTCCGAAGCCGCTACGCCACACAGCCCTGGATCCTCTACGATACCACGCGCAATCAGGGCCTCTACTGGGACACCCATGCCGTGAACGAGGTCTCCTTCTCACCTGCCGACCTGGCAGCACTGAGACTCGGACAGCTGGAAGGTGAGAAGCAGTCGGATGAGGAACAGCTCTTCCAACAGATGTGGAAGGAGTATTTCCGCAGCATCACCATCCGTGAACGGCTAAACCCCAGGTTACAGCGCCAGCATATGCCGAAAAAATATTGGAAGTATCTGACGGAATTACAGTAAAAAAACGGATTGTATTGCATACAACCCGTTTTTTTCATTCCCCTTGTTAGAGAACCGTCTTAATCTTTTTTCAGCAGATCGCGGATCTCGGTCAGCAGGGTCTCCTCCTTGGTCGGTTCGGGTGGTGCAGCAGGAGCTGGTTCTTCCTCTTTTTTCCGCTTCATGTTGTTCATCGCTTTGATGACAAAGAAGATGGAAATACCGATGATGAGGAAGTCAATAATAGCCTGGATGAAGGAGCCATAGTTCCAGGTAATGGCCGGAGCGATGATCTCCTCCCCCTGCAACACTGCCTCTTTCAACACAACCTTCAACTCGGTGAACTTGCTGTCGCCCACTGCCATGGCGATGGGCGGCATCAGGATGTCGTTCACGAAGGAGGTGACGATCTTGCCAAAGGCGCCTCCAATCACAATACCCACGGCCATGTCCACGACGCTGCCGCGCATGAGAAATTCTTTAAGTTCTTTTTTAAATGACATACTACTTCTTGATTTAAAAGGTTGAAACACTACTTCCTTTTACAAAGTAAATTAAAAAAATGACAATAAAACCAATTACTGAGAATTGTATCCCGATCAGCAGAAAATTTCCGCAACCATACAGCGTGCCGATCCCCCACCATTGGCCTCGATGGTTCCCAGGTCGCTTGAGAGGATGCGGGTGAAGGTGGCGATGGTCCTCTCCTGATCGGGTGTCAGTGCCTTACGGGCTGAGGATGACATCACCATCAGGGGCTCTCCGCCGCGACTTTTGATCTCCAGCATGTTGCCGGCAAAATGATTCATTTGATCGAGGGTGATCTCCACGATGATCTTCCCGGCGGCTGTCAGCCGTGACACCACCTTGCGCTGCTCACCCTCGTCGCGGATCGCCTCCAGGCAGATCACCGCCACCTGTGTCCCCACCTCCATCATGACATTGGTGTGGTAGATGGCGTTACCCTGCGCGTCGACCGCATCAAAGAGCAGGGCATCGTAGTTCATCCGTGAGCAGAACTCCGCCAGCATCTTCTCCGAGGTGCGGGGCGAACGGCAACAGTAGGCTACCCCTCTGTCGCGGTCGAAGATCATGCTGCCGGTACCCTCCAGAAACTCACCCTCCTCCTCCCAGGGGGTCAGATCCACCACCTTGCGGTGGTTCATCTTCCGTCGTAGCAGCTCCAGCACCTCTCTTTTCCTTTCCTGGCGACGGTTGGGGGCAAACATGGGGTAGAGCACCAGCTCTCCTGTGAGGTGCGAGGAGAACCAGTTATTTGGGAAGATGGAGTCGGGTGTCCAGGGCTCCGGACTGTCCTGCACTACCGTCACATCCACATCGTTCGCACGCAGCAGCCGGACAAAGGTGTCGAACTCTTCCAGTGCCTTTTCCGCTACCGATTCGGAACCGGAGGGCTGTTGAAAATAGTTGTTCTGTGCCGTCTCCTCGTTGAAGGCAAAGCGGGCAGGACGTACCATCAGTAGTTTTGAGGTTGTTTGCATTGTTTTAGCGATAAGCTGTTAGCAATTAGCAATAGGTTCTTCTAATAAACGTATGAGCTTTAAACCTTGAACCTTGAACCATGAACCAATCCTGTTATTCCATCGATTCTATCGTATTTCGGATGATGACGATTGCCTCGCGGAGTTCAGATTCGGTGATCACCAGCGGAGGTGCGAAGCGAATAATATCACCGTGTGTCGGCTTGGCCAGCAATCCGTTTTCAGCCATCTTCAGGCAGACATCCCACGCTTCCTTACCGTCATGGGGTTCAATCACCACCGCGTTGAGCAGTCCCTTGCCTCTTATCTGGCGAATCATGGAACTCTTTATTTGACTCATCTCCTCGCGGAAGATTCTGCCCAGCTCTTCTGCACGCTCAGCCAGCTTCTCCTCTTTCACCACCTCCAGTGCGGCGGTTGCCACGCGGCAGGCCAGCGGAAATCCGCCGAAGGTGGAGCCATGCTCGCCCGGACGGATGGTGAGCATCACCTCATCATCGGCAAGTACCGCCGAGACAGGAAGCACCCCTCCCGAGATTGCTTTGCCCAGGATCACAATATCCGGGCGCACCCCCTCGTGATCGCTGCAGAGCAACCGTCCCGTGCGGGCGATGCCGGTCTGTACCTCATCCGCGATGAAGAGCACGTTGTGTTTCTTGCAGAGATCGTAACAGGCTCTCAGGTATCCCTCGTCAGGTACGAAGACACCTGCTTCGCCCTGTATCGGTTCTACCAGGAAGGCGGCAACATTTTCGCCTTGCTCTTTCAGCAACGCTTCCAGTGCTGAGACATCGTTGTAGGGGATCACCCCGATACCGGGGGTGTAGGGGCCATAGTCAGCCCGTGCATCGGGGTCGGTGGAGAGGGAGACGATGGTGATGGTGCGGCCGTGGAAGTTCCCTTCACAGCCAATGATCAGCGCTTTGTTCTCAGGGATGCCCTTCTTCAGGTAGCCCCACTTGCGGGCCAGCTTGAGGGCTGTCTCCACCGCTTCGGCTCCCGAGTTCATCGGGAGCACCTTGTCATAGCCGAAATAATCGTGGATGTATTGCTCGTAAGGTCCCAGGGCATCGTTGTAAAAGGCACGGGAGGTGAGACAGAGCCGCCCCGCCTGTTCGGTGAGTGCTTCCACGATCTTCGGGTGGCAGTGTCCCTGGTTGACAGCGGAGTAGGCCGACAGGAAATCGAAATACCGCTTCCCGTCTACGTCCCAGAGGTAACACCCTTTACCTTGTGACAACACAACCGGTAGCGGGTGGTAGTTATGTGCACCATATCTCTCTTCCTGGTCGATAAATTTCTTTCCGTTTGCGGTTACTTGCATGACTGTTGTGGTTTTTTTTAGGGTTGTTCTCTCTCATTATAAAGGGAGCAACACCAGGTTACGGAACTGGATTGCTTTCCCCTCGCTCTGAAGGCCAATATGACCTTCCTTTACCTCGCTCGTGGCACTGTTCTGCAACAGGTCATTCACCCGTATGCTGATCACTCCTTCGTTGACCGTGATGCTGACCTTGTTCCAATCACCTGCTGGCTGCTCGTTTGAAGGCTCTTTTTTCGTTATCACCGGGAAAGCGGGTCTTTCGGATACCCCTTCTGGTAGCGAATATTCATTCAGGTCCGCACCATTCAGCAGCACCAGATCGCCTGCTTTGCCTGCCATCAACTGACACTCAATCCCTTTTGGAAAAGGATTGGCCGGCTCTTCGATCAGAAAGAAGATGCCGCTGTTGCTCTCTTCGTCGACCCATCGATATTCCAGTTCCAGGGTGTAGTTACGGTATTTCTCCCGGGTGTACATGTAGCCAAGGGGCTCTCCTTTCACGGTGATGATGCCATCTGAGACGCTGTATACCTCCTCACCCGGTACGGTGTTCTCCTCAACGATGAATTGCCAGTTGGAGAGATCATCTCCATTAAAGATGGCTGTGGGCTGTTGCACGCATCCGGTTATTAAGAGGATGGCGGGTAGAATTGCTGACAGGATACCTTTTTTCATATTGAAACTGAATTATCTGATGGTTTGTTTCCTTTTCCACAAATATATACTTTTTCCTCGTACAGAGGAAGAATAACGGCTGAAAATAGCGGTGAAGCAGAGTCCGATCTTCACCGCAGACAAAGCAGCATCCTAAAAAAGCAAAAAAGATTGTGAGATAGAGCGGAAATCGATACATTTGCTCCATTTTCAGACCCTATACAGACCAGTCAGCAGCGATGAACAAGGCACACTTTCTCTGGGTGGATGATGAGATTGATCTTATGAAACCTTATATCCTTTATCTCGAAGAGAAGGGATATGGGACTGATTGCACCACTAACGGTAGTGATGCCCTTGCGATGTGTAGTGAAAAACACTACGACATTGTCTTCCTTGATGAACAGATGCCCGGGATGTCGGGGCTGGAGGTGCTCAACAGACTGAACACAGTCCATCCCTATCTGCCGGTAGTGATGGTGACCCGCAGCGAGGATGAGGGGATCATGGAGCAGGCTATCGGCCGCAGGATCACCGACTACCTCATCAAACCGGTCAACCCGAACCAGGTGCTGCTCACCGTCAGGAAGATACTCGATCAAAAAGAACTGATTGCGGGAGCAACCACCGATCGCTATCGAAATGCATTCAGGCAGATCAGTGATGAGATGGATCGCGCTGCAACTGCCGCTGACTGGATGGCGTTGTACCGGCGACTGGCACAGTGGGAGCTGGAGCTGGATCAGGCCAATCATCCTCTGAGCGAGTTGCTGGAGACACAGAAGAGAGATGCCAACAATGCCTTCGGGAGGTTTATCCGCCGTAACTACGAGCAATGGATGATCAGTCCCGGTAATCGCCCGCTGATGAGTAACGAGCTCTTCGAAAAGGTGCTTTTCCCGTTACTTGAAAAAGGGGAGAGGCTCTTCTTCATTCTGATTGATAACTTCCGTCTTGATCAGTGGCTCGCAGTTAAGGATATTATAAGTGAGTGTTTTACCACATACGATGAGCTTTACTGCAGCATCCTTCCCACGGCCACCCCCTACGCACGCAATGCCATCTTCTCAGGACTGTTGCCCCGCAGCATTGCCGAGCTTTATCCCGACCTGTGGGTCGATGAAGGAGATGAGGAGGGGATGAACCTGCATGAGGAGGAGTTGATACGCCGTCAGCTGGCGCGGTGTGGCATTAGGAAGAGTATCTCCTATCACAAGATAAGCCATTACCGGGAGGGTGAGCAACTGACGGCGCTCCTGCCGAAGCTGATGAAGAACGATCTCAATATCATCGTCTATAACTTCATTGATATGCTCTCTCATGCGGGTACTGAGTCGAAGATGATTCGCGAGCTGACGGCCGATGAGTCTTCCTACCGCTCGCTAACCCGCTCCTGGTTCCTGCATTCACCCTTCCACAACCTGCTGACGACGATTGCAGGCAAGGGGATCAGGGTGGTGCTCACCACCGATCATGGTGCCATCAGGGTGAAGAAGGGGGTGAAGGTGGTAGGCGAACGTGATACCAATGTGAGTTTACGTTACAAGATGGGACGGAACCTGGGGTATGACCCCTCCAGCGTGTTCGATCTTCTCCATCCTGAGAACTGTGGGTTGCCCACCCCGCACATGAGTACCCGTTATCTCTTTGCTCTGAATAATGACTTGCTGGCCTATCCCAACAATTATAACCATTACCTTTCACTTTATGAGAACAGTTATCAGCACGGAGGTGTTTCAATGGAAGAGATGCTGGTCCCTCTGATCACACTCACACCAAAATAGAACCTATGAAGATTGTCATCAACGATATCACACAGATCGGTGCCGCTGCCCGTGATTTCCTCCGGGAGACGGAGGGACAGAGGGTGTTTGCCTTTTACGGAGCAATGGGTGCCGGCAAGACTACTTTTATCAAAGCGCTCTGTAAAGAGCTGGGTGTCAAGGAGACGGTGGCCAGCCCCACTTTTGCCATCATCAACGAATACAGGGACCGGGAGGGTGCATCGCTCTTTCACTTCGATTTCTATCGCATCCGCAAGCTGGAGGAGGCATTTGATTTCGGGTACGAGGATTACTTTTACAGTGGAAGTCGCTGTTTCATTGAATGGCCCGAGTTGGTGGAAGAGGTGTTGCCCGGGGAGACCCTGCGCATTTCCATCCGTGAGATGGACGATGGTGCGCGTATTGTGGAACGCATCGACTGAAAAGAGGAGGGCAGATTAAACGAACTGCCCCCAAATCACTCATACAGATATATATCTTCCCACTACAGACGGATGGGAAATAACCAATACTTGATCGTACGCAGTAATATGAAAAGAACAATCATCGCGGCTTTTATTTTGCTCTCAACCTTGTCGGCATCGGCCCAGGTAAACACCGATCGGGTGATGATGATCGGCAAGAATGCACTCTATTTTGAGGATTACGTGCTGGCCATCCAGTATTTTAATCAGGTGATATCCGCCAAGCCCTACCTGGCTGAACCCTACTATTTCAGGGCGATGTCGAAGTTTATGCTCGATGATTTCGTGGGGGCTGAGGAGGACGCCTCCGAGTGTCTGCTGCGTAACCCCTATTACACGGCTGCCTATCAGCTACGTGGAGCTGCACGCCAGAACCAGGAGAAGTACCCGCTGGCTGCCACCGATTACCAGCGGAGCCTGGAGTTCTTTCCCGAGGACAGGATCACCCTGGTCAACATGGGGATCGTCAACGTGGAGATGGAGCAGTATGAGGTGGCGGGTAAGTTCTTTGAGGTGCTGTTGAACCGTTTTCCTGATTACACGCCCGGCTATCTGACCCGTGCCCAGATGCACCTGGAACAGGGTGATACCATACAGGCGATGACCGATCTGGACAAGGCAATTGATATTGATCCCTATACCGCCCAGTCATTCTCGGCCAGAGGACTCCTCTTCTTCCAGCAGAAGGAGTATAACAATGCACTGGCCGACCTGGATGAAGCCATCAGACTTGACCCCTATTTCACCGGCAACTACATCAACCGGGGACTGGTGAAGTACCATCTGAACGACCTGCGTGGTGCGATGGCCGACTACGATCGGGTGATCGAGACGGAGGAGAACAACCTTATCGCCCGTTTCAACCGCGGATTGCTACGTGCTCAGGTGGCAGACAACAACCGGGCTATCAGCGACTTCGATAAGGTGCTGGAGCTTGACCCTGACAACACCATCGCTTATCTGAATCGTTCCATGCTGAAGAACGAGATAGGTGACAGGATGGGTGCACTCAGTGACCTGAACGTGGTGCTGGAAGCTCATCCCGAGTTCTTTAACGGTTACTACATGCGGGCACAGCTGAAAAGAGAGTTGAATGACCTGCGCGGATCGGAGAACGACTATCTGCTGGCGCGTGCTGAGGAGGCCAAAGCCCGCAAGAGAGCCACCACCGATCCCGTGCCGTTGGGTGAGCAGTCCACCAATGAGGAAGCGAAAGGTACGCGTGACGAGACTGATACCAACATCGAGAAGTTTAACCTGCTGGTGGTAGCACACGAGGAGGATAGTCAGAAATCCAAGTATCAGCGACAGAGCAGGGGGAAAGTGCAGAACATACTCGCACCGGTAGAGCTGGAGCCGCTCTTCGTGCTCACCTATTATGAGCGATCTGTGGAGGTACGCCGCCCGGTGTACTATTCAGGGACCATGAATCAGGCCAACAGCGAGCTTGGGCTCAGCTGGGTCCTGAAGGTGACCAACATGGAGGCCCCTCTGAACGAGCTGCAGGTGCAGACTCACTTCCGCTCCATCGATAACTTCTCGAGGCGGCTTGAAGAGGAACCCCGCAACGAAGCGCTCTTCTTCGGCCGGGGAATCGATTTCATGCTGGTGCAGGATTACGAGAACGCGCTTAAAGATATGAAACGGGTGCTGGAGATCAACCCTGATATGTTGCTGGCACGGTTTGCCAGTGCGGTGATCCGTACCAAGCAGTTGGAATATGACCGTCTGCAGGACGAACCGATGATGGTGGATCGCGGTAACGATATAGAGCTCCCCGGCAGGGGTGAGCTGCCGGGTAAGATACGGCTCCCGGAGATCTCAACGCGGTCGATCGACTACGATGAGATCCTGAAGGAGTATGAGTCGATCATACGGCTCAACCCCGACTTCATCTATGCCTGGTACAACCGCGCAGAGATCTTTACCCTGGAAAAGGACTACCGTGCTGCTATCGCTGATTACACCAAGGCTATTGAGCTGGAGCCGCAGTTTGCTGAGGCTTACTTCAACAGGGGCATTTCGCGGCTCTCCATTGGTGAGACCGCTGCCGGACTGGACGATCTGCGTAAGGCGGGTGAGCTGGGAATCATCCAGTCTTACAGCATTATCAAGCGGATGCAGTAAGGGTTTCGATCTTTGTCACTTCTCTTCTTGCTGTTTCTCAAGCCTGGTCTCTACAACTTCAAGCTTGATCTTGTTGAATGCCTTCTGCAACTTCAGTGTGTCGGTCCTGTCGGTGCGATAGGTCACCTCCACCGTGGAGCCGTCGTCACCGTAGGCCAGGGCGGTCACACCTTTCTCAAAGGGAAGGTACCCCTCGATCTTCCGTTTGCAGTTATGGCATATCTCCTCGTTGAGGGTGAAGAGCGCTGTCACCTCCTCTTTTTGTTTGTGTTCTTTCTTCTGGGCGTAAACTGTGCTTGTGCTGCCTGTTGAGAGGGCAACAATCATCAAAAGTAAAACTGTTTTCTTCATAACGTTGTAATTTTTTAAATGTTTCTGTTGGTTTATGACTGATCAGTATCTGGGTATATTGTACCGTAGGCCGGCATAGACCTTCCTCCCGTGCACCGGACCCCACACCATGGTGGCATCGAAGTTGTCGCTGCGTGGGTGGGCCGCATCGATAATCGGGTTCTCCTGTCGGAAGTCGAACAGGTTCTCCGCTCCCAGGTAGAGCGAGAAGTTGCGGAAGAAACGGGTCACCTGACCGTTGACCACAGTGAAAGGATCGAACTGTTCCTCCCACAACGGGTTGCTACTGTCGGGTGTGGGCATCCGTCCTCCGCCGTTGAACTGACCGGTGAGGTCGAACTGCCACTTACGGAGCGGTGTCTGATAAGAAGTGGTGACCAGTCCCTTGTAGTCGTTCAGCAGCGGTTTGCTCAGAAAGCGGGTTTCTCCGGTCACTCCGTTCCGGTAGTCCGACATGGAGCGGGTGTAGCGATAAGCTGCCGTGAAGGTGAAGCCGGTAAAGAAGGGGTAGCTCAATTCCACTTGTGCACTGTTGGAATAGGATCGCCCCCCCTGAAGGTTGTAAAAGCGTATGGCATGCGGATCACTGTCCACGTCGACCACCACCTGGCTCAGGAAGCGTGTGTGGTACCACTCACCCGTGAGGGTGATCTCGCGCCCGCCAGCGGGGATGTAGAGGGTGGCATTCACCCCGGCGTTCCACGCCTCTTCCTGGTCGAGATGGTCGGCGATCTCGATACGGCGTGAACTGGCCAACAGGTAGTTGTTCTCCGCCAGCACATTCGCCGTGCGGAATCCTTTACCCAGTGACCCGCGCAGGTGCACCCATTCGGCCGGGTTATACTTCAGGTGGAGCCGTGGTGTGACGAAGAAGCCGTAACGACTGCTGTGATCGGCCCGGATACCCCCCTGCAGAATGAATTTGTTGTGCAGGTTAAAGGCATATTGCACATAACCACCCAGCACGGTTTCATCACGGTTGAAAGAGCTGTTGTCAAGATGCTCCTCGAAACCGTCATGATTCAGGCTCAGCCCTGTGCTGAGGTTGTGCATATGGGAGAAATCCTTCTCATAGAGCAGGCTGAGGTAGAGGTTCTGCTGCGTAACATCATAGGGTGTGAGGTCATAGCGCGACTGCTGGTCGTGCACCGAGCCGGAAGCGATCAGTGCCGCGCTCTCCGCCAGCTCATCGGCGCTCAAGACATAAGCCTGCTTGGTGTAGAACTCACCACGGTTGGTCGCCAGCGAGATGCTGTAAGGATCATCAATTGTCCCATGGGTCACATCCTGCCCTCCCTCACGCTGTTCGTTCACATACCTGACACCATACTGTGCCACATACTTGCCCGCCTCGTGGTTCCAGCGATTCATCAGGTTGAGCTGCCGTGTCTTCGGATAATCAAGGAAGCCATCCTCGTTGCGATCGTGCGGCTGCGTGTCGTCAGAATAGTGGGCGAAAAGTGCGGTGGTGAGGCCTTCATTCAGGTGGATGCTCGCATCGGCATTAGCCTCCATGCGGAGGGCGTCACTCCCGAACAGGTTGAGAGAGAACTTGTCCATGGTCTGCGGTTTCTTGTACTCCACGTTGATCTGGCCAGCCAGCGCTTCATAACCATTTTTCACCGATGAGGTGCCCTTGGAGATGTAGATCCCTTCCATCCAGGCACCGGGGATGTAGTCCATGCCGAAAGGTGAGGCCACCCCACGGAAGTTGGGATAGTTCTCGGTGAGCATCTGCACATAGGTGCCGGCGAGCCCCAACAGCTTTATCTGCTTGGCTCCGGTGGCTGCATCGCTATATGCTACGTCTACCGAGGGATTGGTTTCAAAGCTCTCCCCCAGGTTGCAGCAGGCCGCCCGGTGAATCTCACCCCGGGTCACCCGTTGTGTCTGCAGCAAGGCGTCTCGCTGCGTCACGGTGCCGGGTGAGCGTCGACTGATGACCAGTTCGTCCAGCAGTTGGGTGTCCTCTTCCAGGATGACCGTCAGCTCCTCGTCCACATCATGGATATGGAGGCTCTGGGCGATGTAGCCGGTGTAGGTGACGATCAGGTGTTCATGCTTACCGGTAAGTTCAATCTCGAAAAAACCCTCCCTGTTTGAGGTGGTCCCTTTTTTTGATTGCTCCCAGTAGATGTTGGCACCGATCACCGGCTCGTTGCTGCTATCATATACAAACCCCTTCAGCTTGTTGTCTGCCGCGGTGAGATGCAATGAAACAGTGAACAGGAGCAAAGAGAAAAGATATCTTTGTAACATGTCTTTTAAATGTGGGTTGTGACGGTAATGCGCAATTGTAAATCTCAAATGATGAATCTGTCCTTTCGCAGGGTGCAGCTCACTTTTATGCAGACCGTCGATGAATGATTGAGAATATATGCAGATGCCGGCCACGTCAATGCGCAGCAAGGCTTTCTCCTTCATGTGAGACGAAGAAGAGGGAGAGATGAATCAAATGATCAGGGTGGTGAGCAGCGTGAGGTAGACTTCACTGCTTAGGTTGGGTGGTTTCTGGCATTTTGTCTCCGGATGGGAGATTATCACGGTATCCACCTCGTCAGGGTGGATGGTTGCCTGCAACAGGAAGGGTACTGCACCGAGGTCAATCGCCTGGGGCTGTGGCTCCTGGTGACGGGTGGAGGGTTCCCAGCTAAAGGCGATCCGTTCCACACCGCAATTGTCGTGTGAACCCACCTCGCAAAGATGGTGACTGACATTGAGCCTGTGATCAGTGGTGGCTGCCTCATGCTTGTGAGCGTGTATCTCGCAGCAACGGTGTGCGGTAATCACTTCCGATCCTTCGCTTCGGCAATCGTCGCAACAATAGAAATAGGCATTCACCCCTGATCCGCCGTAAACAATGAGGGCAGAGAGGATAAGTGTGAGCAGGATTTGAATGCTTCTTTTCATCGCTTGCAAAGATAGAGAGCAGGAATGTGAAATTTGACAGAATGGATGTTAAAAATGACAAACCCGTTTTTGATGCTGTTGTAGTGCCTATAGGACTGTTTTTTGTAAAAAACTCGTCAAATAGTCCTATCATATATCACAAAATCACTACATTTGCAGTCCAAAATAAAAAATTGATCAATAAAGATTCGTATTACATGATAAGAATTACATTTCCCGATGGATCCGTCAGGGAATATGAAAAGGGAGTTACCGCTCTCGAGATTGCGCAGAGCATCAGTCAGCGCCTGGCACAAGAGGTGCTGGCGGCAAGTGTCAATGGTGAGACATGGGATCTTACCCGTCCCATCGAGGAGGATGCCACTGTCAACCTGCTCAAATGGGAGGATGATGAGGGCAAACATGCCTACTGGCACTCGTCGGCCCACCTGATGGCTGAGGCGTTGCAGAAGCTCTATCCCGGCATCAAGTTTGGTATCGGTCCTGCCATTGAGAATGGCTTTTACTACGATGTGGACCCGGGTGAAGGGGTTACCATCAAGGAGACCGACTTCCCGGTCATCGAGAAGAAGATGATGGAGCTGATCGCTGCCAGGGAGGAGATCGTGCGGCAAAGCATCTCCAAGAAGGATGCGGTTGCCATGTTCTCCGGGAGGGATGAGCACTACAAGGTGGAGCTGATCAACGAACTGGAGGATGGCACCATTACCACCTATACCCAGGGAGAGTTTACCGACCTCTGCCGCGGACCTCACCTGCCCAACACTTCATACATCAAGGCTGTGAAAGTGCTCTCTTCTGCCGGTGCCTATTGGCGTGGCGATGAGAAGCGACCCCAGCTGACCCGTCTATACGGTATCACCTTCCCCAAGAAGAAGTTGCTCGACGAATACCTGTTGATGCTGGAGGAAGCAAAGAAGCGCGACCACCGCAAGATCGGAAAGGAGCTGCAGCTGTTCGCCTTCTCCCCGACCGTGGGTGCAGGCCTGCCGCTCTGGTTGCCCAAAGGTACGCAGTTGCGTATGCGGCTGGAGGATTTCCTGAAAAAGATACAACGCGAGTTCGACTACGAACAGGTAATCACTCCACATATCGGGCACAAGCAGTTGTATGTCACCTCCGGGCACTATGCCAAGTATGGCAAGGACTCGTTCCAGCCGATCCATACTCCGGAAGAGGGGGAGGAGTTCCTGCTGAAGCCTATGAACTGTCCTCACCATTGTGAGATATACAAGACCTTCCCCCGTTCTTACAAGGATCTGCCGCTGCGCATGGCGGAGTTCGGCACGGTCTACCGTTACGAGCAGAGTGGTGAGCTGCATGGCTTGACCCGTGTGCGCGGCTTTACACAGGATGATGCCCACATCTTCTGTACTCCCGACCAGGTGAAGGATGAGTTCCTGAAGGTGGTGGATATCATCTTTATCATCTTCAAAGCGCTGGACTTTGAGAACTTTGAAGCACAGATCTCGCTGCGTGATCCCAACAACAGGGAGAAGTACATCGGCTCGGACGACAACTGGGAGAGGGCAGAGCGTGCCATCGTGGAAGCTTGTGAGGAGAAGGGATTGAAAGCCCGTGTGGAGCTGGGTGAAGCCGCCTTCTACGGTCCCAAGCTCGACTTCATGGTCAAGGACGCACTGGGACGTCGTTGGCAGCTGGGTACCATCCAGGTGGATTACAACCTGCCGGAGCGGTTTGAGCTGGAATATACCGGTGCCGACAACCAGAAGCATCGTCCCGTGATGATTCACCGTGCCCCCTTTGGCTCCATGGAGCGGTTCGTGGCAGTGCTCATCGAGCATACCGCCGGCAAGTTCCCTCTCTGGCTGGCTCCCACACAGGCGGTGATCCTGCCCGTGAGCGAAAAGTATAACGACTACGCCAAAAGGGTGGTGAAGGAGCTGAAACGGTTTGACATCCGTGCTGAGGTGGACGACCGAAACGAGAAGGTGGGCCGCAAGATCCGCGACAACGAACTGAAACGAATACCCTACCTGCTGATTGTAGGTGAGAAAGAGGCAGAAAATGAAGCGGTTTCAGTCAGAAAACAGGGCGGAGTTGATCAGGGTTCCGTAAATTTGCGTACATTTGCCGAAGAGATGGCCCGTGAGGTGGAGAAAATGATGAATCCCACACTGGAGCAGATCTGATCGTTTGACATACTTTTTTTACAAAAACAATAGAAATCAGTTACAGAGAAAACATTAACATCACTGAATGAGAAAAGACTCCAAAGACCAGCACCGGATCAATGAACGGATCCGGGTACCGGAAGTCCGGTTAGTAGGCGACAACGTGGAAGAGGGGATCTATCCCACCCGGGAGGCATTGAAGATTGCCGAACAGAAGGAACTGGACCTTGTTGAGATTGCCCCCACAGCCAAACCCCCTGTGTGCAGAATCATCGATTACAAGAAGTTTGTTTATCAGCAGAAGAAAAAGCTGAAGGAACAGAAAGCCAAAGCGGTGAAGGTTACTGTCAAGGAGATCCGTTTCGGACCACAGACAGATGATCACGATTACAACTTCAAGCTCAAGCATGCGATGAACTTTCTGGGCGAAGGATCAAAAGTGAAAGCCTACGTCTTCTTCAGGGGCCGTTCCATTTTGTTCAAGGAACAGGGAGAGGTATTACTGCTTCGCTTTGCCAACGACCTGGAGGAATATGCCAAGGTAGAGCATATGCCTATCATGGAGGGCAAACGCATGTCGGTCATGCTTTCCCCCAAGAAGAGTACCCCTGCCCCCAAAAAGGAGAACAAGGAAAAGAAAGAAGAGTAATGTGACAACATCATCACATTGCTGGCTGTATCAGCAGGAAAAGGGCCGGTAAATTCAATCACCGGCTCTTCTTGTCACTATGCCGTTGTTTCATCTCCGTGAAATCGAGGGAGGAATGCAAGTAAAGTTTGGATGTTTTGTCAAATAAGGTTTGCATAACCCAAATATTATCATTACTTTTGCACACTTTTTCGCTTGACTGCGAAAGCAAAAGAATTTAAACAATCATTAATTCAAGGACAGCAAAATGCCAAAAATGAAGACTAATTCCGGTGCCAAAAAGAGGTTCGCCCTTACCGGAACAGGAAAAATCAAGCGGAAACATGCGTACAAAAGTCATATCTTGACGAAAAAGACCAAGAAGCAAAAGAGAAATCTGACACAGACCGGTCTTGTTCACAAGTCTGACCTGAACAGTATCAAGACACTGCTCGCATTGAAATAACCCACGCAAAGGTTTCCCTAAAAAGATTTCGTAACAGGATGTATGCACCAAAGAGCTCTGCCCGACAGAGACGCTATCATTCACAACAAGTAACATTATGCCAAGATCAGTCAATCATGTTGCATCACGCAACCGCAGAAAAAAAGTTCTGAAACTTACAAGAGGCTACATCGGTGCCCGCAAGAATGTATGGACCGTAGCCAAGAACACGTGGGAAAAGGGTCTCACCTACGCCTATCGTGACCGTAAAAACAAAAAACGCAACTTCCGCGCACTGTGGATCCAGCGTATCAATGCCGCCGCCCGTGAAAACGGAATGTCCTATTCCCGTCTGATGGGTGCCCTGCACAAAAATGAGATAGAGATCAACCGCAAGGTGCTTGCCGACCTGGCAATGAACCACCCCGAAGCGTTCAAGGCAATCGTGGACAAGGTGAAGTAAATCTTCACCGGTTGACAACCAATAGAAAGGGAAAGACTCGTAAGGGTTTTTCCTTTTTTTATGCCCAGTGGATGACACCTTATTTTGAGGGAACTCGCCTGACTATTTTCTGAATGGTTTTAATGATTCCTGGTTTTTTTGTAGTCTACATAAAAATAGACAATCAATGAGGAAACAGCCAGAATCATGATCATAACCCTGACTACCCCACTTTCAAAATAGCTGGTGAGCAATGATGAAAATGCCAACCCAAGAAGAGTGTACAATATGGGTTTAAGAACTGTTCTCCTTTTCATTTGATTTATTACCAACCACCCACGGAACCACCTCCGCTACCGTCGTTTTCAGTTACTTCTCCGGGATATTCACCAAATTCATTCTGCATCGCTGAAAATAAAGTCGACAAAAGAAATGAAGCTGTACCTCCTGAAATTGCGGCTCCAATTCCTGCTCCGATACCATCATACAGAGCTCCTCTGAGAGTTGAACCTTTTATTCGTGTTGTATTCATCGCTGGTTTATGTTGATTCCAATAATCGGATGAATAACTGTAGACTGTTTCAATTATTTGAATAATATCCTGTTCCTCAGATGTAAAGTTCATTAAACTTTTCGTTCCCATAACTCCAGATTCTAAGAATTCTGTAAAACAATAGTAAAGAGACTCGTTTATTAAGCTATTATTCTTGCAATACTGCAAGAACACTTCTGGTGTATAAAGTTCGGGGTTTTCTATTGAAATAGATATCAAAGAAGGATATATCTCATTGTATGTAAATTTAAAAACATCAAGATCTTGCTCAGTAACATAGCCGTTATATTCTTTCACTATTTTCTCACCTAACATAACTGGAAGATCGATACAAATTTTTTTATTGTGCAAAACAAAAGCATTTGTATTACCATAAGAAGATCTTGTCACAAATGACTCGTTTATTAAATGTCTTAAAGTGACATCCATTTTATCCCTATAAAAGATATCCAGGGCAATATTGTGAAAAAACCCAACAAAATTAGGAATATCCTCGAAAGAAGGAAATGATTCCTGATCAATATTAGCTTGATCGTTTTTTTCTTTTTCTTTTGGAAAGTTGTCTGAACATGATAAATAAACAAAAATAAAGACAAGAACCAGAACAAATTTAATGATTTTTTTTGCTTTCATTATTGTATAATTTTTAATTAGGCATATTTGACAATAAGAACTCAATTAGATATCAGTTACCATGTATGATTATTGATGATGAATGATTAGCAGGTATAAAATTATGCAATGGATTCTATGGGAATGTTATCACGATGTTATATAACTGTTAACTCTATGTGATATAACAGATGTTCCAACAAGACAAATGAGATTCATATGTTGCCTGTATTGGATGAAAACAACTTATCTTTGTAATCCATTTTTCTGCAAGCATGAAGTCTATTCAATAATATCAGAGAAATCAGAGACAAAGAAAATATGAAAACCTATCCGTTGGAAGAGAAAGAGCGCATTGAGCAGGTGATCCGTTCCTGCAGTCTTTGTTATGTGGGGATGGCCGACAGTGAGGGAAACCCCTACGTGCTGCCGATGAACTTCGGTTACGAGGAGGGGGTGATATGGCTCCACTCCGCCCAGGAGGGTCATTCCATCTCGATACTGGAGGAGAACCCGCGGGTCTGCATCACCTTTTGCAGCGATCCGAAGCTGGTGTGGCAGGATGAACAGGTGGCTTGCAGCTATAGGATGCTGGCTGCCAGCATCATCTGTCGCGGGAGCGTGCAGTTTGAAGAGAATGATGAGGTGAAGGTGAAGGCACTCAACAACATCATGCGGCAGTACTCCGACAGGGAGTTCAGTTACTCCTCACCCGCGGTGCGGAACGTGAAGATATGGAAGGTGGAGGTGGATGATCTCTCTGCCCGCGAGTTTGGTGTCCCCAACAGGAATTCGTTGAAGTACAAGGACCGGCAGCAGTTCTGACCGCTACCGCTTGTCTCCTGTATGGAACAATTTGCCTCTTTCCGCTGTTGTTAATGATGACATTTTAAGAAAATCACATTTTATATTTGAATCAGATGAAGAAAGTAATCACCCTGTTCGCAGCTGTACTCTTGTTGATGCACGTCGCTGCAGCTGAGCCCCAGGGCAAGGAAAAAGTTAAACCGATCGAACTGACCAAGACTTCTTTCCTGGAGAAGGTATTCAACTATGAGGAGAACCCTCAGGCATGGAAATACAACGGTGACAAGCCGGCAATAGTCGATTTCTACGCAACCTGGTGTGGTCCCTGTCGCATCACCTCACCTATCCTGAAAAATCTGGCTGCCGAGTATGGCGAAGAGATCTATGTCTATAAGATTGACGTGGACAAGGAACCTGAATTGGCACGTATGTTCGGTGTGCAGAGCATCCCCATGTTCCTTTTTATTCCCATGAATGAGAAACCGCAAGTGGCGATGGGGGCCCTGCCGAAAGAATCCTTTGTAGAGGCGATTGAGACATTTCTGTTGAAAAAAGAGGAGAAAAAAGCACTCTAAAAAAGACCGCAAATGATTACCAGCCTGCAGAACCCGACCATCAAGAAGATCGTGAAGCTGTCGAAGAGCCGGGAGCGACGCGAGCAGCAACTCTTTGTCTTGGAGGGTGCCCGCGAGTTATCGTTGGCACTGCAGGGAGGATATGCTATCACTGAGGTGTATCTCTGCCGGGAGATGTTTGTCCATAGCAAGTATCCGGAGGTGCTGGATAGCTTACCTGTGGAGGTCATAACCGATATCTCCCCGGCAGTCTTTGCGAAGATCGCCTACCGGGAGAACTCTGACGGTGTGGTGGCGCTAGCCCGGCCAAAGTCGCACACGCTGGGGGAGCTCACCCTCGGTGAAAACCCCTTCCTGATCCTGCTCGAGTCTGTGGAGAAGCCGGGCAACCTGGGTGCCGTGCTCCGCACGGCTGATGCTGCGGCTGTGGATGCCGTGATCATCTGCGATCCGCAGACCGACCTCTATAACCCCAACGTGATCCGCTCCGGGGTGGGAGGGCTCTTTACCGTGCAGACGGCTCTCTGCACCTCCGAAGAAGCACTGACCTGGCTGCAACAGCATCAGATCAGTATCTTTGCCGCAGAGCTGCAGGCAGCTGAATTCTATCAGGAGATTGATTTCAGGCCACCCTCTGCCATTGTGATGGGTACCGAAGCGGATGGGTTGACCGGTTTATGGTTGCGCAATGCGACAAAGCGAATCAAAATCCCCATGCGCGGGAAAATTGATTCGCTCAATGTGTCTGTATCCACCGCCATCCTCACCTTCGAGGCAATGCGACAGCGGGGTTTCTGAGCACAAAAAAAGCAGGCTCTATCCTTGCAGCCTGCTTTTGATGAGGGATGACCAGTATGTTATGCCGTTAATTCATTTTTTGATACACCCTTACGTAGTCAATCTGAAAGCGATGAGGGAACAGTGAATCATCGATACCTTTCTGTCCGCCCCAGTTCCCCCCGATGGCCAGGTTCAGCAGGAGATGGAATCGCTTGTCGAATGGCCATTCGGCAAATCCGGTGCCTTCATTTTCAAAAGTGAAATAGAGGTTGTCATCCACATAAACACGGTACTCATCGTCTTCCCACTCAAGTGCATAGAGGTGAAAATCAGTGTAAGAGGTGGGAACGTACATCTTTGCATTTTTATGTGTCCCCAGCATATGGTTGTAGCTCTGGGTATGTGCTGAGCCTACTATCGTGTCGGGATCATAACCTACATTTTCCATGATATCTATTTCACCACTGGCAGGCCAGCCACCGTATTCCCAGTCGGTGGAAAGCATCCATATGGCCGGCCATGTTCCTGTGCCTGTAGGGAGCTTGGCTCTTATTTCAAAACGGCCGTAGAGCCAGTCTCCCTTCTCTTTGGTGATCAGCCTGGCTGATGTATATCGTTTCCCTCCCATGCTGTCGATACGGGCGGTGATGGTTAGCATCCCATCTTTGACATAGGCGTTGACAGAATCACCTGCGGTGTAATACTGTGCTTCGTTGTTGCCCCAGCCCCAGCTGTTCCCTTCCGTGTCGTAGCTCCACCGGGTGGTGTCGGGTAGTCCGGTGTAGTCGAATTCATCGTCCCACACCAGTTGCCACGTTCCCGTTGGGGTTGTAATCGTCTCATACGAAACACCTTTCTTACAGCTGGTGATGCCAATGACCAGCAGGATAAACAGGTACAATTTCTTTCTCATAGATTTGTCTTTACATCGCTTGTTGCCATGGCGGCAACAAGCGATACGAATGAACCATTTATTTTAATACCCACATTATTTTATTGATCTCGTCGTAACCGTCGTACTGACGATTCAGTGCCTCTTCCAGATTCTCCCTGTTATAGTTTGATTCTGCTCCCGGATACAACCAGCGCATCGGGATACCGTTCCTGTTGTTCTCATTGAGACTTGTAGCCGGATTAATTGGGAAAACGGGATACCTGTTCCTTCTGTATTCGAAAAAACTGGTTTCCGCATCCTGCATGAACTGAAGGATGTAGCGCTGCATCCAGATCTGTTTCAGCTGCTCTGCGGCAGTGGTTTTGAAGGCGGCCTCCCCCGTAAAGTAACCGTCAATGTAATCCGCGGTAACCGGCATCTCATGAGCGTAGCTTGCCGTTGCCTGTGTCATGACATCAGTCAGTGCCGCTTTCACTCCGGACTCATAATAGACTTTGGCGTCACCCGTAATCCATCCTTTCAATACGGCCTCAGCCATGATCAACTGTTGTTCGGCAAAAGTGACCACTCTCAGGGGTTCGCAAGCCTCCTGCTGCAAATACCTATTGTTGAGCAGTGAGTAGAGGTTGCTGCTGTGTCCCGAGTTCATTACGGCATACTCAATATCCACATCCACACCCACATATGCAGCGGTGTCAGAAGGTGCTATTCCTTCAGCTATTCTGGCCCCTGCCGGTTCTCCGTAGTAGAAGAGCCTCCGATCGTTGAGCGATTTTAACTGGCTGACGAGCAGAGAACTGAGAATCGTTCTGCTGGTGAACAGGTCGTTCGTGCCGGAAAGAGGATGTCTGTTTTTTGAGGAGTACATCAGTCCGTAATACCCCGTAGAAGCATCCATGATATTGCCGGCAGAAACGATCTCTGCAAACCGGGTCTTCAGGTTGATGCCTCCAATCGTCTCTTTTTTGCTGACCGTCATCAACACCTTTAGTGCAAATGCGTTGACCGCCTTTCGCCACTTCGCAGGGTCACCCTTGTAGGGTGTGGGATCGCCGTCAAATGTCCTTCCATTGGCAAAATACTGATCGGCTGCCTGAAGTTCATCCAGCACACCTTTCAGTACCTGTTCCTGTGTGTCGTACTTCACCTTGTACAACCCATCAGCACCCAGTCCGGCTTCACTGTAGGGGATATCTCCCATTTTCATGGTGAGCGTGTAAAAGGTGTATGCCTTGGCAAACGCTCCCACACCCCGATAAGAGTCCTCCATCACACCGCCTTCCGCATATTCAATCATCTTCTGAATATTGGGTAGAATCGTCATGGCATCAAAATAACCACTTCCGATTTTGTTGTATTGCTGATCCATTTGTCCCTCGTTCGCATAACCCACGTATTTGGGCAGGGCATTGTCGGCAATCAGTGATTTTCCGTCCCTGCCGGCAAATTTTGTATAACGTAATATCACATTGGTTGCCAGAAGAGAAGCACTGACAGTAGTTGTGTCATCGGGGTTGGTATTGATCTCTTCGAAATTGTTGCAACCCAAAAGCAGGAAGAGCGAAAGAAGCAATAATCCCGCACGGCTTATATATTTATTTATTTTCATATCAGTTGTTTTTTATAAACCTAATTGAATTTTTATTAAAACACTACTTTTACATTGAACCCCAGATAACGGATCGAGGGATCGCTAAAGTTTTCATAACCACCATCCGGGTCCGAATACTTGAATTGCTTCGCCCACAACATTACATTCTGTCCCACCACCGATATGGATGCGTTCCTGGCTTTGAACCGGCTGCTCAGACTTGCCGGCAGGTTGTAGGTGAGTGAGATTTCTCGCAACTTGAAGAAGGTGGTGGAATAGGCATCCAGGGTTGAGGGAGAACCTCCCCATGCCGTTCCACGGTGCAGGTTGTTGATATAGGTCTGATAGGTGACGGCCACATCATTGGGTGCGTAGGTCCTGTTATCGCTGGTAATGTTGCCATAGGTATCATACGTGGCTTCACCGGAGACCACCTTGACTCCCTCACCGGTATAATTTCGTGAACCGGGATCGTTGGCATCGAGGAATCTCTCGGGGACGACCGAATTGGGATGAGAACCGGCTCTCCACATGTACATCTCTGTGGTTGTCTGCGCAATACCACCTACCCTTCCGTCGAGTGAAATGCCTAAGGTGAAGTCCCTTAAACGCAGTGAACTGTTTATTCCCCACAACCAGTCGGGGTCGGCATAGCCAAAAAGGGAGGGATAGGGAGAGTAGAGGGGTAACCCGTTATTGTGGATAATATTACCTTCCGGATCTTTCTGATAATCGTTCAGGATGTAATGATCCACTCTCTCTCCAACGGCTACCCAGGGTTTATCGGTGGAGTAAACGGAGTCGAGTTGTGTATAATACCGGGCATATTTTGACCAGTTCAGCGAGAGATCCCATTGCAGATCCTTGGTTTTTACCGGTGTCCCGGCAGCTGTTATTTCAACACCCTTACGGGTAATCTCTTCATCGATATTGATATAGTTGTTGTAAAAACCTGAGGCCGGACTGATGGGTGCCGATTTGAGGAAGTCGTACATTCTTTTCTCGTAGTAGGAAACATCGAGTGATGCCCTGTTCTTGAGGAAATTGATCGCAGTGCCCACCTCAAAAGTGGATGCCGACTCAGGTAGCACATCACTACCCTTGATGGTGGATGGATAGGTCGCTGAACTTAAATCACCCCATGCATTCGATGTGATGGAATAGACCGAGTTGATAGAATAGATACTAGCCGGTGTTTTGGACGATGTCCATGAGCCTCTGAGCTTCCAGAGGGACAACCAATCGTACGCAGGTAATAATTCCGATACAATGAAACTGCCCGAAACCGAAGGATAGAGATAGGAACGGGTGGTTTCCGAGAGGGTGGAGCTCCAGTCGTTACGGAAGGTGGCTTCTGCATACAGCAGACTTTTCCAGGATAATCCCATTCTTCCGTACAAGCTGTTTACCTGTTGCTTGAAGATGACTGATCGGACAGCTGCCGGGTTCACTGATGCCTTTAGGGAGTAGAAAGCGGGGATGGTCAGTCCGCCCTGTGTACGTGCTTCCATACCATCGTCCTGACGGTAGTAGATTGTACCTCCCACCAAGCTTTCCATGCGGAAATCGCCGAAAGATTTGTCTGCAGATAGCAGGAAATCATTATTCAGGCTGTATCCCCTTCCCAGTCCGATATTGTAGGAGCCTTTCTGCGATTCACCCCATACCTGTGTGCCACCATTCAGTACAGTCGAGCTGCCGGCACCCTGGAAGGACCCTTTGGAGACGGTGATATCCTGCCTATCGCTGTAGATGTCAAAACCGCTGCGTACTGTGGCTTTCAGCCAGTCGGTGAAGTTGTAGTCGATGGAAACCGACCCGTTGAAGATATCCCTGTTCTGACTGTGTGTTCTCTCATAACTGTCGAAGTAGGGGTTGTTGTTGGTGGAGGTATAGCTGCTGTTCTGCACTTCGTTGGGTATGACCCAGTAATCACGATATTGTCTGATATCCCAGTCGGGGGCTGACCAGATTAACATGGAGTACATGGGATCATAGCCCGTATATCCCCTGAAACCGGTGTTGGGAGTGGTTTGCTTATTATAGGTCATGGAAGCGGACAAAAGAAGTTTGTCGAATTTCATGTCACCACCCAATCCAAAGGTCAGCTTGTCATATTTGGAATTGGGATATTGTCCTTTGTTGTTCACCCATGTGACAGAGGTGCGAAAACTACCAAACTCGCCCTGCTGCGCAATATTCACATTGTTGTTGAGGATGTAACCCGTCTCCAGGAAATTTTGAAAATTATCCTTCCCGATGGGGAGATAGGGCATTGGCTGCATCGATTTTGAAACAGGGTCCCATTGGATGATCTCTCTGCCATCCAGGGGGGCACCCCAGGATCCATCACCCGAGCGTACATATTCCATGTCGCCCTCTGCATTCTTTCGTACAACTCGGCCAAAGCTCGATTGCATCTCCGGTATCGCCAGGTAACCAGCGGCAAACATCGTTCCTGAATTGACAGAGACAGAGAGCCCCTTGGCTGACAATCCCTTTTTGGTTGTCACCATGATCGCACCGCTGGACCCCCTGTACCCGTAGAGGGCAGATGCGGTGGCACCCTTCAGTACACTGAGGCTTTCCACATCATCCGAAGGGATATCGCGCAATGTCATATTGGCATAAGGCACACCATCGATCACCAGCAGCGGTTCCTCCCCACGAATCTGAATAGAGGGTGCTTCGGTAAACTCCGTACTGTTCCGTACCAGCAGACCGGCCACCTTCCCTGAAAGAGAGGTGCCTACATCCACTCCCTTCACTGTCTGTAGTCCGTCACCTTCAACCGATTGAACGGAATAACCCAGTGCTTTTTCTTCTCTCTTGATACCTAACGCTGTGACGACCACTTCGCTCAGCATCTCTATGTTTTCCTCCATCACCACTTCGAAAGAACTTCTCCCGGCAGTATTGAGGATCACATCCGCATAGCCCAGATAGGTAATTTTCAGGGTTGCATTCCGGCTCACATTCAGTGAGAAATTTCCGTTGTAATCGGTGACGGTGCCGTTGCCCGGTGTTCCTTCTTCAATGATATTTGCCCCGATAATGGGGATTCCATTGGCATCCTGTACCTGGCCTTTGACCGTCACCTTGTTTTGCTGTGCCTGATTTGCCAACAGATTGGCATCATCCTTTTCCGTTAATGCGATAATGTTGTTTTCACTGATCCGGTAAGCAATATTCATCCCTGTAAGGAGTTGTTGCAGGGTGGCATCGATAGTGGCGTTGGTGAGCCGGAGGGTGCTGTTTTTTTCTAATCCCGGGAGTGATTCATTGTAAAAAAACTTGTAGTTGCTCACTCTCTCAATCTCTTTCAATGCTTCACGCAAGGGCTTATTCCGGATATTCACCGTTATCTGCGCAAAAGACTGTGTGGTTACAAATAACAAAAGCAACAGCACAATAAGCTTTGCCTTTGAATACCTCTTTAAGAATTGTTTTTGCCTCATACCTGTAAATTTTAAGTGTTGACTTATTTCCTGGAATAAAAAACCGGATTCTCATCCTTTATTCTTCCCATGTGTTTATTCACTCTGTTAATAAGTATACAAGAGAGGCGGTATAAACCACTATTCCGTTAATAAAGATTAACTATTCTATCTTTGTAAATAAATCTGCCGGATAAGGAGCATGTGTGCCTAGGTGTTGATATTAATCCCCGTAATAGAGTTCGATGACCGTCCCGTTCATCTCGTAATGCATGGAGGATGTAAGTGATAGGATATCGAGTGCATTGCGTATGCTGCTGTAACCCAGTGTCCCGGTAAAACGGAGGGGACGCAGTTTATCTGATGCGAACCGGATTTCGACATTGAATACGCGGGAGAGCGTTTTGGCTATCTCATCAAACGAACTATTATCGAAATAGAGGTTACCGGCTTTCCACTGTATATAATCGGAGGCAAATACTTTATCGGTTGAAAGTGACTGGTTAACCTTGTCGACAATTGCCCGTTCATTTTCGGTGAGTATCTCTTCCTGTCCCCGGGTATTTACTTGTATTTTACCCTCCACGAGTACGACTGAGGGGTAATTCTCATCGTTATACGCACTCACGTTAAAAGCGGTGCCGAGTGCCTGGATTTCCATTTCACGGGTATGCACGATAAAAGGGTGTTGCGGGTCTTTGGCTACCTCAAAATAGGCCTCACCTTCCAGCGATACCTTTCGTTGGTGACGATTAAAATCGCTGCCGTAAGTAAGCGACGAACCGGAATTGATCCATACAAGGCTGCCGTCGGCCAGGGTGACGATGGCCTTCTCGCCATTGGGAGTGGTGATGGTTACATGATTGTTCCCGGGCAGTGGATCGGATGTGATGAGATAGACCAATAGCGCTGACAGCAATGGGAGAACAATTATGGCAGCCCACTGTATGGCCCTTCGCAGGGATGCTGTTCTCAGGGAACGTTTTCTTCCCTGCGTGATGGTTGAGCGAATCTGTGCGTGCATCCGTTGCTCCATTTGCTCATCCATTTCCGGGTGCGACTGATCAAGCATCCTTTCCAAATACCGATCGAGATCTTTATCCCTGCGAAGCATATTGAGCAGGAGTTGCGTCTCTTCCTCAGATGCTTCGTTGCGCAGATACTTCTCAAACAGTATGATGTATTTCTTATTTTCCATTTTTCTCTTTTCGGGATCGTATAAATGATACAATTAAAGGGTCAAATTCCCTTAAGGAATCAGCATATATTATGTTAAATTAACAAGGTGAGGCACAAGAGGAACAATTTATCATAATTTCTCTCCAGTTGCCGGCGCATAAACCGCGTCGCCAGTGAAAGTTGGGTCTCCACCGTGCTTACCGAGATATGCATGATTTCAGCTATTTGCTTGGTGGACAAATCCTCTTTGCGACTCAGAATAAATATTCTTTTCCGAGACGGGGGTAACTGGTCGATAAGCTCATCAATGAAATCTTGCAGCCACTTGCGGTCCAGTTCTTTTTCGGTTACCGTATCGAAAGGCAACTGTTCCTGCATGATATACTCCTGGTATACAAATTCGATCGTCTGCCGTTGGTACCTGTTCAGCAACATGTTTTTTGCAATGACGGAGAGATAGGAGAGAACAGACTTTTCCGGCTGAATCTGTTCGCGCACTTCCCACAGTTTCACGAAGACTGATTGTACAATCTCTTCTGCCGCGTAGCGGTTGCCGTGCGACAGGGTCATGATGAAGTTATAGAGCTTTCCCGCATAACGCTTGTAGATTGTTTCGAAAGCCTTCTCAGAACCGTTTCTCAGTGCGATCAATTCTTTTTCCTCGTCAGACATACTTGCAAAACAGGAATGGTTTACTATCAGCAATCATCGAATCCTCACATCGTCACATCGTCACATCAGCTAATTCCCGAATCAGCTCATCCTCACATCAACTAATCAACCTCATATCCCCAGGTTTTCCCTTTCTCTCTGGCCGGTACTCCCCTGGTCATCCATACCGGTGCAGGTTCATCCTTGAGGTAGTGGTCGAAGAACTGCTGCAGGCGGATGGAGAGGTCTTTGCTGTTGCGTCGCTGTGTCAGGTTGTGTTCCTCATTGTTGTACTGCAGCATCCATGCCGGCTTGCCCAGGCGGCGCAGCATCATGAAGTACTCGATGCCCTGGTACCAGGGTACTGCACCGTCCTTGTCGTTGTGCATCAGCAATAGCGGTGTCTCTACCTTGTCGGCAAAGAAGAGCGGCGAGTTGTCGATATAGAGCTGCAGCGAGTCGAGCATGGCCACACCGATTCGCGACTGCGTCTGCTCATACTGGAACTGGCGGCTGCGGCCCGAGCTCCAGCGGATGCCCCCGTAGGCGCTGGTCATATTCGATACCGGTGCCCCTGCGCCGGCAGCCCGGAACATATTGGTCTTCGTCACCAGGTAGGCCACCTGATAGCCCCCCCAGCTCTGTCCCTGTATCGCCATCCGTTTGCTGTCCACCCATCGGTTTTTTGCAAGAGCTTCCGCGCCGGAGACAACGGCGTTGTAGGCATCCATTCCCGGTTGTCCCACGCCGTAGCGGATATCGGGAGTGAAGACCAGATAACCGCGACTCACGAAGAAGGGGATGTTGATGACGGAACGGCTAGGTGCAGGCGTGAACCAGCGGTAGAGGTCGTCGGAGTGCTGCTCGTAGAAGTAGATCATTACCGGATAACGCTTTGCCGGGTCGAAATCCTCCGGCTTGTAGAGAATCCCCTGCAATGCATCCCCGGCGTAGGAGGTCCATGAGAAGAGCTCCGCTGTTCCCCAGTTGTACTCCTCTATCTGCGGGTTGATACCGGTTATCTTCTCTGATGATTTCCACAGGTTGCCGGTCATATGGAGATCGGGAGCAGTGTGAAAGTTGCTTTTCTCAAACAGGTATAGATCCCGTTCCTTCGCCTTGATCAGGGAAGAGAAGGTGAACCCCTCCATCACCCTTCTCTTCAGTGGGTCTCTCCCCTTTTGTGCCAGGGTGTAATAACCCCTTTCCTTGCTTTTGTTGTCAAAGACAGAGAGCAGCAGCTGCTCATCCATTTCAATGAATCGTTTCTCGCGGTCGGTGTTGATGTAACGGAAGGTGAGGGAGTCCCTGCGCCCTACACCACGGGTAATATTCACCGCCTCTGCCTCTCCGCTTGGGTCAATCTTCCAGATATCAAACGCATCATAGAGCAGCAGCCAGGCATCTTCCTCTCCCCATGCAGCCATCCCGTATGGAGCGGGGGATGACGGTACATCGTTCTTCTCGTTCCAGAAGTTCACCGGTATTTCACCGGTGAGGTTGCGGGTGCTCTGTTCACGATTGTCATAGGCAAACCATTGCTGCTGCATGCCGTCCCACCAGATGGTGTAATTGCCTGCAGGTGAGAGTTGCGGCCGTCCTGCTACCGGGCTGCCCACCTTTTGCAGGCGCTGCTCCTCCAGGTCCATCACCCAGACATCATATTTTGAGGAGATATCCCACTGGCTTTCTAATAGGTAGGGGAGATCGGACCAGAGCAATGCGAAGCGTCCGTTCCCCTCGTCGGCGATGGTGGCATGGGGCATCTCTTCCGTGGCGACAGGCAGAAAACGGCCTGAAAGAGACGAGGAGATGATACCTCTGTAGGTGCGTCGTTTTTCGCGATTGAGTTCTGCCAGCTGTTGTGGCTGTACCTGGGGATCCCGCCAGTGCCAGATGTCGAGAGAGGCCATCTCGAAGTCGACCAGTGTGGTATCTTTCGGCTCCTGTCTGGGTGCGGCACCGATCAGGATCCTGCTGCCATCCTTGCTGAAGGAGGGAGATGCATGCTCGTTGAAAATCCATCCCACCGGCAGACCGGTGGCACTGCCGTCGGCGATTACGCTAGCCGAATCGGCTCCTGTCGGATAGTACCGAACATCAAACCGTTTCTGTTCCACCTTCGAGGTGTCGGCGGTAGAGAGATAGACGAGCTGTGTTCCGGGCTCGTCGAAGGCGGGTGATTTGTATTCTCTTTTTTCACCGGAAATCCTTTTTTGTGCCTGCTTGTCCAGATCGAAAAAGTGTACACCCGGAATATCGGTGCTATCCTTCTTCTCCGGTTGAATTACAACTGCAAACGCATTCCCGTACTTACTGAAAAGGTGCTCTTTTGCGTTGCGGATGGTGTCTTCCCGTTGTGATAGAAGATTGCGCAATATCAACAACTCTTCGGGTTTCTCCTTTTTTTTCTCCTTCTTTGCAGTGTCTGCCGGCAGGGTGATGCTGTAGGCCATATGAGTGAACGATTCATTCGCCGTTTTAAAGGACTTCACACCGGCGATCTTTTCCATGGCAAAGGTGGGGTGATGGATGATAAGCAAGGTATCCTTCGGCAGTTCATCCCCTTTCTTCTTGTCGATACGTGCCTGACGTCGTTCCATGAGAGGAGCCTTGATCACTCCCACAATCCACTTTCCGTCGGAGGAGAGGCTGAAGCGTTTGACCCGTTCCACCGTGAGTGATCGGTTGTTGGTCAGATCCTTGATCATGAGAGTGGTGTCCCCCTCCTGTGGGGCAATCAGTGTCGCCATGATCGTACCGTCATCACTGATGGTTGTTCCGGCAAGGCTTTTCCAGTTGTCGTAAACAGAGTGATCGAGTGGTTTTTTCTGAGAGAAGAGTGAGAACGCAAGCAGAAAGCCGGCGATTGTCAGCGCTATGGTTCGGTGCATAATTATTCTTTTTTCTGTGAAGGTTCACTTCCTTCAAAGAGGGTTTCTGAAAAGTGGTTGAACAAAAATAGTAAAAAATTTGTAAGAATTCGGCAGAACAGGCCTTTATGAACATCCATCTCCTTTAATTGTTCCTATACCAGTATGAAGGATGAACACAATTATAAGATATCTCTCGTGGGAAAGGCTACCCTGCCCATGGAGAAGCTGCAGGAGGTGAATGGTGTGACTTCGCTTCGACACGACCCGCAAAAGGGAATACTGCTCGTTGCCATCGAGGAACGCAAGGCGGATGATGCGGCTGAGATCCTGCAGGAGATGGTGGAGCTGATCCGTCAAGCCGGTGGAGAGGTGAAGACCGAAAAGGCGACACACCCTGTGTTGCACATGACCTGTGCGGCTTGTGCCTCCAGCTCACAGAACATCCTCTCTTTCGTGCCGGGTGTGTTGAGCGCTTCCGTGAACTATGGCAATGGGAAAGGACAGATTGAATACCTCCCCGGTATAGCCACACCCGATGCCATGAAACAGGCATTATTGGAGATGGGCTACGACCTGTTGACGGAGGAGGAGAGCTCGTATGTGCAGGTGGAAGAGCTGCAGGAGAAGGCCTACCGCACCCTCCGCCGTCATACCGTCATGGCTGTGGCTCTTGCCATCCCGCTGGTGGTCATCGGCATGTTCTTCATGCACGCTCCTTTTGCCAACATCGCCATGTGGGCCCTGGCCACGCCTATCCTTTTCCTCTTCGGTCGCCGCTTCTTCGTGGGTGCCTGGAAGCAGGCACGGCACCGCTCTGCCAATATGGATACACTGGTGGCGCTGAGCACCGGCATCGCCTACCTCTTCAGCCTCTTTAACATGCTATGGCCCCAGTATTGGGAGAGCCGCGGCCTGGAAGCCCATGTCTATTTTGAGGCAGCAGGTGTGATCATCGCCTTCATCCTCTTGGGGAAGATGCTGGAGGCACGGGCAAAAGGGCATACCTCCGATGCCATCCGCAAGCTGATGGGATTGCAGCCCTCCAGGGTGACGGTGTTCCGCGATGAGGTGGCTCATGAGATACCCATCGCTGAGGTGGTGGTGGGTGATATCGTACTGGTGAGGCCGGGTGAGAAGATTGCCGTAGACGGTGAGGTAACCGGTGGAAGCTCCTTCGTGGATGAGAGCATGATCTCGGGAGAGCCGCTCCATGTGGAGAAGAGCCAGGGCACGAAGGTCTTCGCCGGCACCATCAACCAGAAGGGGAGCTTCCGCTTCAGGGCTGACAAGGTGGGGAAAGATACACTGTTGGCGCAGATCATCCGCACGGTGGATGAGGCACAGGGTAGCAAGGCACCCGTGCAGGGACTGGTGGACCGTATCGCATCGGTGTTTGTACCGGTAGTGATCGGAATTGCACTGCTAAGCTTTGTGATCTGGCTTCTCTTTGGAGGTGAGAACGGCTTTGTATATGGTCTGCTGACCATGGTGACGGTGCTTGTAATTGCCTGTCCCTGTGCGCTGGGACTGGCTACACCCACGGCCATCATGGTGGGCATCGGCAGGGGTGCCGACGAGGGGATCCTGATCAAGGATGCAGAGAGCCTGGAGACTGCCAAGAGGGTAGATGTGGTGGTGCTCGACAAGACAGGTACCATCACCGAGGGGAGGCCGCAGGTGACTGCCATCACCTGGTCGCTCGATGCCACACCCCTGCACCGTGATATCCTCTACAGCATCGAGTATCGTTCCGAACACCCTTTGGCCGATGCCATCACTGAAGAGCTGAAAGAGAACAGTAACCTCCTCGACGAGGTCACCGTAACACAGGTGAGCGGAAAGGGGATCGAGGGTGCTTACGAAGATGAGATCTATTATATAGGGAACCTGCACTTCCTGGCATCAAAAGGTGTGGTGATCCCTGCCGGTCTTAAACAGCAGGTATACCAGGAGATGGATGCCGCCCATACCGTTTCGGTTTTTACTGACAGTGAGAAAGCACTTGGTGTGGTGGGCATCACCGACAGGATGAAGCCCACTTCCAGAGAGGCGATTGCGCAGTTGCGAAGTATGGGTGTGAACGTTGCCATCTATACCGGCGACAATGAGAAGGTGGCAGCGGCATTGGCGGCTGAGCTGGCTGTAACCGACTACCGGGGTGAGGTGTTGCCAGAAGAGAAGGTGGAGCTGGTGCGGAAGCTACAGCAACAGGGCCATACGGTAGCGATGGTGGGTGACGGCATCAACGACAGCGGTGCGCTGGCGCAGGCCGACGTGAGCATCGCCATGGGCAGCGGCAGCGATATCGCGATGGATGTGGCGAAGATGACCATCATCTCCTCCGACCTGAAGAAGGTTCCCCAGGCCATTCGTCTCTCCCAGGCCACAGTGCGAACCATCCGGCAGAACCTCTTCTGGGCGTTTATCTACAATGTGATTGGCATCCCTGTCGCCGCGGGACTACTTTATCCCTTCACCGGCTTCCTGCTCAACCCGATGATTGCCGGTGCCGCCATGGCATTGAGCTCGGTCAGCGTGGTGACCAATAGCCTCCGGCTGAAGAGGAGGTCGTTTTAACCGTATCCACCAGCAGGTCATAACCGGAGAGCAACAGCCCCACAACCTCGGAGTAGTTGTCACGGCCCGAGCTCACACGGTTTGTCCTCAGGTAGGTATCATACATCTTGTCCTGGGCATTGGAGAGCTTTTCGTTGCGCGCTGCCATCCAGTGATCGCTGTTTCGTTGCAGGTCGGCAATGATCTCGGGGCGGATGGACTGCAACAGCGGTTCATACCTGTCAGGCAACAAGCGTCTTACATCGCGCAACAGGTAACCCATCACCGAGACGTAGCCACTGTAGCGCACCATCGGATGGCTACTGTGTGCACAGACCACGAAGCCGTAGAGGTTGGCTTCCGACTCGGCTGCGATACCGAACTGATGTGCCATCTCGTGGGCCAGCGTGAAGGGGTAGGTGAAAGGAAGAGCGTAGTTATTCACGTGGATCTCGTTGAGAAAGGGCCCGAAGTAACCCGATATGCCCATGCCGGTGTAGAGCGACTCATAGAGCATCGGCTTTACTCTTCGCCTTCCGTTGGGATAGGAGATGCGCAACGGCTCCTGCAAGAGGGTGTATGATTGTTCAATCTCTCTGCGTACTTCCTCCTTGTCCATCCCGCTGCAATCCAGATAACTACGGTTGACCTGATCGATGATCGCCTCAGTGATCCGCATCAGGTTTTCACTGTCGTAGGGTGCCTTCTCGAGATCACTCCGGGCATAGAAGTCGTCCCTGAAGTAAGCCACTCCCCAACCAAGATAGAACCAGGCGACACCAATCACTACAAACCATCCCACTGATAAAAAGAACCTTTTCCATCCGATTTTCCGGAACAGCAACATGGCTGTCATCCCCACACCCCAGAGCAGTGCAAGGGTGATCAGTAGGTCGTACAACGAGAAAGGGACAATGCCGGAGAGGAAGGAGAAGAGGGTGGCATAGAGCGGATAGAGATGCTGCATATAGGCCTCCGAGAGCCGGGTGCTGCGGCTGAAGACGAGGATCAGAGCCAGCAACAAGAGTGCGGCGACCAACAGATGGATAAACTGCTGTTTCTTTTCTTTTCGCTTCATTCCACTTATTTTATCCTGTTACGATCAACCCATTGGGCCCGGAGCAGGCAGCCAGCAGTGTGGCCGCTAAGAATAGGTAGATTAACTTTTTCATATGATTCAAAATGTTGCAAATTACGGATGAATAAACATATACAGCCTGCATGGTGCTGTAACTCTCTTTTGAGCGACGATGACGGACATGCGCATTTCTGTTCCAAAGTTAAGGGTTTTCCCGTTTCAGCGTGAACAAAACAGGCACCAATTTTGTCTAACCAGATGTATCCTGGTTGGGGGGATGGAATTCAATCCACACCTCTCTATTCCAAAAAACAAAATGATGAAAACCCTTCGTTTCAAAACAAATATCAATTGCAGCAACTGCCTGGCCAAGGTGACTCCATTTCTCGACAGGAAGGAGGGCATTCACTCCTGGAGCGTGGATACCGACAATCCTGATAAGATTCTGACCGTGGAGACGGAGGAGCTGGAAAGGGAGGATATCCTGAAGACGATCAAACGCACCGGTTTTGAAGCGGAAGAGATATGATCAACAGGAAAGTACTCATATTGTCCATTCTCGTTTGGTTGGTAGGTGCAATCGTACTTTATTTCAACCCCGAATCTGTATGGAACAGGTATATTTTCTTTCTGTTGGTCGGATTTTCAGTAGGTGCATTTTTATACGGCTTCGGTATCGGACGATATGGAAGAAGTAAAAATGAAAGAACAAAGGAGGATCATTCGGATCTTAATCGAAAATAATTGTGTTAAAAACGTGGAAAGAGTTGCAAATTCATTGTAATTGCTATTTCTTTGCAGACAATTGATCAAAATATGACAAACATATTGGTAAACGGATATTGGTGGCGCTGCTTACAACTCACAAGTCGTAAGGAGTAGCATCGTGCATTTATAGTTCATCACTAAAAAATATAAAAGCCTGTCGCAATCCTGCGACGGGCTTTTTAAGTTTCAGAGGCAACGTAAAAAGAAAAATGAATCATTATACACAACAGGCTATGCAGCAATTCAGCGTCAACGAGAGAGGTTATTACGGTCAGTTTGGGGGGGCATTCATTCCTGAGATCCTGTACAGGTGCGTGACAGATCTTAGGGAGGCCTACCTGCGAATCATGGAGAGTGAGCGCTTCCGGCACGATTTCGATCAGTTGTTGCGCGATTATGTGGGGCGTCCCTCGCCGCTCTACTACTCACGTCAGCTATCGGAGCGCTACGGGGCGAAGATCTATCTGAAACGGGAGGATCTCAATCATACCGGGGCACACAAGATCAACAATACCATCGGGCAGATACTGATCGCCCGCGAGATGGGCAAGAGACGAATCATCGCCGAGACCGGTGCCGGTCAGCACGGGGTGGCTACTGCTACCGTCTGTGCCCTGATGCAGATGCCCTGTGTCGTTTACATGGGCAAGACCGATGTGGAGCGGCAGCAGGTGAACGTGAAGAAGATGGAGATGATGGGTGCCACGGTGGTGCCGGTCACCTCGGGTAACATGACACTCAAAGATGCCACCAACGAGGCGATCCGCGACTGGTGCAGCCATCCGGATGACACACACTACATCATCGGATCCACCATCGGTCCCCATCCCTATCCCGACCTGGTGGGTCGTCTGCAGTCGGTGATCAGCAAGGAGATCAAGCAGCAGTTACAGGAGAAGGAGGGGCGTGACCATCCCGACCGGCTGGTGGCTTGTGTGGGCGGAGGCAGCAACGCTGCCGGCACCATTTACGAGTATCTGGAGGATGACCGGGTCGCGATCCTGCTGGCTGAGGCAGGCGGCAGAGGGGTGGAGAGCGGTGAGTCCGCCGCCACCATCCATCTGGGTAGTGCGGGGGTGTTGCATGGCTGTCGCACGTTGCTGATGCAGACGGAGGACGGACAGATCACCGAGCCCTATTCCGTTTCTGCAGGACTTGATTATCCCGGCATCGGGCCCATCCATGCGCACCTGGCTGAGACAGGGCGTGCACATGTGGTGGCGATCACCGATGAGGAGGCGCTCCGTGCCGCCTTTGAGCTGACGCGCCGTGAGGGGATCATCCCCGCGCTCGAGTCGGCACACGCCCTGGCAGCACTGGAGAAGGTGACCTTCGCACCCGGCGAGCTGGTGGTGCTTACCCTCTCAGGGCGTGGCGACAAGGATCTGGAGACCTATTTCAAATATGAGAAAGATTTTTAGATTTGGGATGTGGATCGGGAAATGAGTGCAGAAAGCTAAAAATTGATCCGCTGAAAACAACATCAACACAATAAAAAAGCTGAAAGCTGATCGCTGACAGCTGATAACTAAAAAAACAACCCTATGAAATACAAATACACCACCAACCGGAAAACATTGATGGGCGACCTCCATACACCGGTGAGCGTCTATCTGAAGGTGAGGGATAGCTTCCCCCAATCGGCACTACTGGAGAGCTCCGACTTCCATGCCGGTCAGAATAGCATCTCCTACCTCGGTCTGAAACCGATTGCCCGCATCGAGGTGAACAGGGGCGTTTGCACCTCTCTCTTCCCCGACGGGACAGAGGAGCAGCAGAACCTATCCGGGAGCTTCACCATCTCCGATGCACTGAACCGCTTCATCTCGCACTTCGAGGTGGAGGGCGATGAGCTGCAGCAGTGCGGTCTCTTCGGTTATACCACCTTCAACTGCGTGAAGTACACCGAGCAGATTGCTATCCGTGAAAGCAAGGAAGAGCGTAACGATGCGCCCGATATGCTCTATATTTTGTTCAAGTACCTCCTGGTGTTCAATCACTTCACCGATGAGATCCACCTGTTGGAGCTACAGGGCGAGCAGGAGGTGAGCAGCATGATGAAGGTGGAGTCATTGATCAACCAACGCAACTTCGCCACCTACAACTTCTTCCCCGAGGGTGAGGAGCGAAGCACCATCACCGATGAGGAGTACAGGGAGTATGTGCGTCGCGGTGTGCAGCATTGCCTGCGTGGAGATGTCTTCCAGATTGTGCTCTCCCGTCGCTTCATTCAGCCCTTCACGGGCGATGACTTCAAAGTTTACCGTGCCCTGCGTTCCATCAACCCCTCTCCCTACCTCTTCTATTTCGATTTCGGGGGATTCCGCATCTTCGGCTCCTCGCCCGAGACCCACTGCAAGATCAGCGGCCGGCAGATCAGCATCGATCCCATCGCGGGAACGACGAAACGGTCTGGCGACTACCAGGAGGATATGAAGGCGGTGGAGTTTCTGCTGAACGACCCAAAGGAGAACGCGGAGCATGTGATGCTGGTCGATCTGGCACGCAACGACCTGAGCCGCAATGCACACGATGTGGAGGTGGCTTTCTTCAAGGAACCACAGTTCTACTCCCACGTGATCCACCTGGTGTCGCGCGTCACCGGCACGCTCAATAGCACGGCCGATCCCCTTAAAGCTTTTTTTGACACCTTCCCGGCCGGCACCCTCTCGGGTGCACCCAAGGTGCGGGCCATGCAGCTGATCTCCGAGATCGAATCGCATAACCGTGGTGCCTACGGTGGCTGCATCGGGTTCATTGGTCTCAACGGTGACATCAATCAGGCAATCACCATCCGCACCTTTGTGAGCCGTAACAACGAACTATGGTACCAGGCCGGCGCAGGTATCGTCTCCCAGAGCAGTGATGAGTATGAGCTGCGGGAGGTGAACAGCAAGCTGGGAGCACTAAAAAGGGCGGTCGACAAGGCAGCCACTCTCTACAACAGTTAATGACAAGCAGATGAAAAAGATATTGATATTCGACAATTATGATTCCTTCACCTACAACCTGTTGCACACGGTACAGTCGCTGGGTCACAGCGAGGTGGATGTGATACGCAACGACAGGATGACACTGGAGGAGGTAGAGCGGTACGACAAGATCATTCTCTCACCCGGTCCCGGTCTCCCCGAAGAGGCGGGATTGCTGTTGCCCCTCATCGAGCGGTATGCCGCCACCAAGTGCATCCTGGGTGTCTGTCTCGGCCATCAGGCCATCGGACAGCTGTTCGGTGCAAAGCTGGAGAACATCCCCCATGTGTTTCACGGGGTACAGACACCGGCGCAGATCGTCGCGGAGGATTATCTCTTTGCCGGCTTGCCGGAAGAGATGGAGGTGGGACGCTATCACTCCTGGATCGTTTCAAGGGATAATTTCCCGTCCGAGCTGCAGATCACTGCCCTGGACAAGGAGGGGACCATCATGGCGCTGCGACACCGCACACTCGACCTGCACGGTGTACAGTTCCACCCCGAGTCGATCCTCACTCCGCAGGGTACAGCTATCATCCGCAACTTCCTCGATTACCCCGTTTTGTCGAAACCCAAAAGTGAATGAGCATGAAAGAGATTCTATACCAACTGTTCGACTATCAGTACCTCACGCGCGAGCAAGCACGGGAGGTGCTGTTCGCCATTGTAAAAGGCGACGTGCCCGAGACACAGATCGCCTCGCTGATCACCTCCTTCCTGATGCGCAGCATCTCGGTAGATGAGATCCTCGGCTTCCGTGACGCGCTCCTTGAGATGCGGGTAGAGGCGGACCTCTCCGACTATGATCCGCTCGACATCGTGGGTACGGGCGGTGATGGCAAGAACACTTTTAATATCTCCACTACCGCCTGCTTCGTAGTGGCCGGCGCGGGTTATCCCGTGGTGAAGCACGGCAACTACGGTGCCACCTCTATCAGCGGGGCGAGCAACGTGATCGAGAGCCTCGGGGTGCGGTTCACCACCGACCGGGATCAGTTGCGCCGCAGCCTTGACAGCTGCCGATTGGCCTACCTCCATGCCCCGCTCTTCAGTCCCGCCCTCAAGGCGGTGGCACCGGTGCGGAAGAGCCTGGGGGTGCGTAACTTCTTCAATGTGCTGGGGCCGTTGGTGAACCCGGTGCAGCCGCGCCACCAGATGCTGGGGGTTTATAACCTGGCCATGTCGAGGCTCTACAGCTACATCTACCAGGCGGAAAACAAGCGATTCTGTATCGTGCACAGCCTCGACGGCTATGACGAGATCTCCCTCACCGACTCCTTCAAGGTGGTCTCCAACAGGGGAGAGCAGCTCTTTTCACCGGCCGATCTCGGGTTTGAGACCATCCCGCAGGAGTCGCTCTCCGGCGGGGACACGCCCGAAGAGGCTTCACAGATCTTCCGCCAGGTCTTGGCCGCCGAAGGCACGGAGGCGCAGATGAATGCAGTGCTGGCCAACGCCGCCTTCGGGATACAAACCATCGAGCAGGAGAAGCCCATCGGCGAGTGTCTTGAGATAGCGAAGGATTCTCTTTATAACAAAAAGGCACTACGCACGCTGGAGAAGTTCATAGAGATCAATCAGAAAGTAATTCTATAGTTCATTCACCATAGCTGACAGCTGATTGCTGACAGCTGACAGCCAATTATCATGCAAGATATATTGAGCGAGATCATCGCACACAAAAAGATTGAGGTAGCAAGGCAAAAGGAGGAGACCCCTTTTTCATTGTTGGAGAAGAGGATATTGAAAGAAACAACTCCTTCTTACTCACTGAAAGCTGCATTGGAGCAATCAACCACGGGAGTCATCGCCGAGTTCAAGCGACGATCACCCAGCAAGGGATGGATCAACAGGACTGCGGAGGTGACTACTGTGGTAAAGGCTTATGAGGCTGCCGGGGCAGCAGCAGTGTCGGTGCTGACTGATGAGCCCTACTTCGGCGGGACGCTGGCTGACCTGCGGACAGCCACGGAAAGCGTCTCCATTCCGGTGATGCGAAAGGAGTTCATCGTGGATGAGTATCAGATCTACGATGCGAAGTTATCCGGTGCCAGCGCGATCCTGCTGATCGCCGCCGCCATCACGAAGCAAGAGTCGCGACGATTCACGCAGCTGGCAGAGCAGCTGCAACTTGAGGTGTTGCTGGAGTTGCATGATGAGCGGGAGACGGAATACATCACCCCGATGAACCGACTGATTGGCATCAACAACCGCAATCTGGGCAGCTTCGTCACCGACGTGAACAAGTCGTTTAGAATGATCGACTTGCTCCCTCGGGAGGCGCTGCTGATCTCCGAGAGTGGCATCTCCGATCCTCAGGTTGTCAGGGAGTTACGCGATGCCGGCTATCGCGGCTTTCTGATAGGTGAAAATTTCATGAAGAGCAATAATCCGGGTGAGTCTCTTAAAACATTTCTTATAAAAATAAATAGCTGACAGCTAACCACTTCATCTTAAAGCTAAAAAATGATTGTGAAAATTTGTGGCATGCGTGATGCGGATAATATCCGGGCTGTGGAACGACTGGGCATCGACTGGATGGGGTTTATATTCTTTTCCGGTTCTCCGCGATATGTGGGTGAGGAGCTGAGTTATATTCCATCGGGTGTGAAGCGGGTAGGGGTTTTTGTCAATGAGCTTCCGGAGAGGGTGAAAGCGATCGCCTCAAAGAACCGGTTGCAGATCATTCAGCTGCACGGGAGTGAGTCGCCCGACTACTGCCACTCATTGAGGACTTCGGGGTTCATCGTGGTAAAGGCGTTCGGGATGGAGAGTGAAAAACCTTTTCCTGCCGGGTTGGTGGAACAGTATGAAGGGAGTTGTGATTATTATCTCTTCGACACAGGGACAAAGCAACATGGCGGTTCCGGTAAGAAATTTAGCTGGGAAATGCTTACCACATACTCAGGTGAGACACCCTTCCTGTTGAGCGGGGGGATCACACCGGATGATGTTGAAGCTGTAAAAACCTTTGCCCATCCGCAGTTTTATGGTGTCGACCTCAACAGCGGCTTCGAAACAGCCGCCGCAATAAAGGATATATTCACGTTAAGGAGATTCATGGCACAATTAAGGTCTTGAAACCAGGTATCGTGGCTGACCATTATTCTATACTGTCCTTTGGACAATAACGAAAAGATTAACAATTCAACAGATATGAACAGGATTGACCAATTATTTCAACAGAAGAGAGAAAATATTCTATCGGTATATTTTACCGCCGGCTACCCGAAACTGGATGATACAGTAAAGGTGATGCAGGCACTGGAGCACGAAGGGGTGGATATGCTGGAGATTGGGGTCCCTTTTAGCGACCCGATGGCCGACGGACCGGTAATCCAGGCTTCCGGCACACAGGCATTGCGCAACGGCATGAGCGTGAAAACGCTGTTCAGTCAACTGGCCGATGTACGCACCACGGTGACCATCCCACTGGTGCTGATGGGTTACCTGAATCCCATCCTACAGTTCGGCTTTGAGAACTACTGTCGGAGTGCAGTTGCTTGTGGCATTGACGGGTTGATTATCCCCGACCTTCCCTTTGCCGAGTACCTTGAACATTACAAGCCGCTGGCCGACCGATACGGGCTTCATATGATCATGCTGATCACACCCGCGACCTCGGAAGAGCGAATCCGGATGATCGACGACCACACCTCCGGCTTTATCTACATGGTTTCCTCCGCATCGGTCACCGGTGCCAGGAAGAGCTTCGGCGAGCAGAACCTGGAGTACTTCGGGAAGGTGAATGCGATGGGCCTGAAGAACCCGCGGTTGATCGGATTCGGCATCTCCAACAGGGAGACCTTCGACGCAGCCTGTCACGCAGCAGCGGGTGCCATCATCGGCAGCCGCTTCATCTCTCTGCTGGGGAGTGAGCCTTTAATAGGGGAGGCCGCGCAAAAACTGAGGGAAGCAATTCGCTGATCACGCATATTCAAAAAAATCCCGTACATTTGCTGCCACTTTTTTCATGGTTACAGTATTAAGGGATCAGATAAATGCCATTTCAGTCACATATCGGTGAGATAGCCTCACTCCTAACCGCCGTTTGCTGGATGCTCAGCGCCATCTTCTTCGAGAAAGCTGGCCGCCGCACCGGCTCACTGTCGGTGAACATCATTCGCATCTTCCTGGGGATACTCTTTCTGGGAATCACCACCCTCTTCACCCGCGGGATGTTCTTCCCAATGGATGCCACTGCCTATAACTGGGTATGGCTGGGCCTCTCGGGTATCGTTGGCTTCTTTCTGGGCGATCTCTTCCTCTTCAAGTCTTATATACTGATCGGCTCAAGAACCTCACAGCTGGTGATGAGCCTTGCCCCGATGATCACCGCTGTCATCGGCTGGTTCTTCCTGCAGGAGATCCTCTCACTGAAAAGTATCGCGGGGATCGTAGTGAGCGTAACCGGCATCATGATTGCCGTGGCCGGTAAGAACCTTAAGCTGAATATCCCTCTGCGAGGCTTTCTTTATGCGTTGGGAGGTGTACTCGGTCAGGCGGTGGGACTGATCCTGAGTAAGAAGGGGATGGGTGACTATGACCCGATTGCAGCCACCCAGATCAGAGCTATCTTCGGCTTTGCCGCTTTTGCCCTATTGGTTACCTTTGCCGGCCGATGGAGGCGCGTGTTCATGACGCTACGCGATAATACGGGGATGAAGGCGATTACGATTGGCACTGTTTTCGGCCCATTTATCGGGGTCTCCCTCTCGCTCTACGCGGTGCAGCACACCGAGACAGGCATCGCCTCCGCACTGATGGCGCTGACACCTATCTTTATCATCATTCCCACGGCCATCATGTTCAAGGAGAAGATCACAGCCCGTCAGGTGATTGGAGCCCTAATCAGTATTGGTGGAGCAACCATTTTCTTTCTGTAAGCAAGATCGTTGTCATCTTCTGGGAATCCTGTTATCTCCTCCGGGGAACGGGGGAATATGGAATTGTGACGTTGCGGTTGATACGGCACCCACAACGCCGATGCCGTTGTGTACGTTGCTGTAGGTCATCTCCGGTTCTGAAATCAGCTCAATCGACTCTTCATCGCTGTTCGGATCATACTTCCCTTGTCTGTAATAGGGGTATAGTTCAGGGGAAATGAGCATGAACTGCACTTCTATGGGCGGACTCAGCACTTCCGTTTTTATCGGGATGTAGATGGGATATCCCCATTCCGACACTTCCCCTGTTTCTTCATAGGTGGTATAGATCGGGTAGTAGTCGGTAATTGAGAAGTCGAGGGTGTAGCTATTGTTCCGGAACAGTTTGTCTGAAAAAATGGCTGAGTCGAAATGTTTACCCCCCTCATAGGAAGGGCCCTCTGTGATAAGGTCTTCCAGGAGGCTGTTACGGTAACTCTCTTCAAAAATAGGATCATCGTTTGTATAGAGATTGAAGAAATAACCGTTCAGACTGGGAAGATCTTCCATCCAGTCGTTTACGCTCCTAACGCGGAGCATAAAATATTGCGATGCGTTCGATGGTTGGGTGGTGATTGCCACCCTGATGCGCATGTTACGGTATTGCTCCTCAACAACCATACTATCAGCGTAGAGAGAACCCTGTCCATAACCGGGATAATATCCGTCACTGTTCCCCTCCATGATCCTCTGTGAGGTGAAAAAGGTAGCAGTATCGATCCGGTTAATCTGTGGAGGAATAGGAATGGTGGTTTCCGCCCAGGCGGTGTTGAATCCCTCGGCTGATGCTTCTATGCGTATCCGGTCTCCTGTGCCGGGGCGCACGGTTGAGCGATACAGTCCCATCAATGCTTTATAGGGGTGCCCCAGCCGGTCGAAATCGCTGCTCGTTTCATAGCCGATCAACGCCATATTTTCCTGTTCTATCCCGTTGATGAACAATGTCAGGGTTGCATCTCTCAGACGACTCTTTTCGGTAAGGGTATCGGTATAGAGGAAGCTCTTGCTGACTCTTATCTCAATAAGTGAATCGGGAGAGATGATACCGTTCATCACGATCTTCGGCATGTAATGACCCATGTCCAGCCTGATCTCTTTCTCACATGCGGAACAAAAGAGTAGCATGAACATCAGCAAAATTGGCTGGTATCTGTTTCGTGAACGCTTCATTTGTTTAGAATTTGTAAGTGTAAGAGAAGGATGGGATGATGGGGAACAGAGAAAAACTCTTGTATGTGGGGTAACTATTCGCTGTGTATTCGCCTGTGCTATGAGGGTCAGGGCTCTCTCCTTCGGAGGGCAATAATAAAAATGAATTGTGATGCACATATGCGTTGTAGATGCTGATGTTCCAGATACCCATCCTGCCGTTTTTCTTATGGCGATAATAGTTGAAGCTCAGGTCGAGTCGCTGGTAGTTGGGCATCTTGTAGTTGTTCCGTTGATGGATGTAGGGTTCCTTCACCCCATGCATGTTGATATACTCCTCCTCCGGTAGGGTAGTCCAGTTGCCTGTTGCATAGACCCATGAGAGGTTCAGGTCAAACTTGCGGTTGAACTTGTGCATGAAAACGGCATTGATTTTATGACGGTTGTCATATTTCGCCGGATATCGCGCCCCATTGTTGATCTCTCCCCCGGGGAACTGTCGGTCTGCCCAGGAGAGCGTGTAGCCGATCCATCCCGAGCTGTTACCGATGCTTTTTCTTGCCATCAGCTCCACACCGTAAGAGGTGCCTACACCCTGTGCAATGCGATCCTCCCACCTGCTGTTACCTGTAAGGATGCTGGCTCCATCTTTATACTCAACCTGGTTCGACGATTGCTTGTAGTAGGTCTCTGCCGACAGGTCAAATCCACGATAGCGGCCGTAGAGGCCCAACGAGTACTGGTAAGAGGAGAGGGGCTTCACATTTTTGGTGATCGGAACCCATAAATCGTTGGGAGAACTGAGGTAGCTGCTCTGCAGCAGGTGTACATACTGGCTCATCCTCCCATAGGAGGCTTTCAGTGAGAGATCATCCGACAGGAGATAGCGAGCTGAGAGACGGGGTTGCAGGCTCAGGTAGGATTTACCCTGCACGAAGAAGCCTGAGAGATGCATTCCGGCATTCACCTTCAGTCGTTTGCCGAAGGCGATGTCATCTTCGGCATAGAGTGAGATCTCTTTCACCCTTATTTGTTCATCGGCATAGGTGATGGTGTCGTTTCTTTTTCTTTCTCCATCGTCCTCTCTGCGAAAGATACGGCTCTCTTCAGGTCGGAAGTTGTGGTGCAGGAAGGCTGTCCCGAAACGGATCAGGTGGCTGTTGTTGTATGCATAATCAAAATCGAGACGGTAACCCATATCCTCAATACCTGATCTGTAGAGGGGATTGTAAAATTGAGAGGTTTGTATCAACTCCTCATTACCTGTCTCAGGGCGGGTGATTGAGAAGAACGCTTCGTTCTCGGCAAGCATTGATATGTCGGAACGGAAGCGGTTATAAACCAGTGTGGCACTGGAGAACAGTTTGCTGTTCACCGCATAGGCCCAGTTGAGAGAGGCCATACCCGTTCCCCAGCCGATATCCATGTTTCCTGCTTCAGTGCTGTAACCGTTTACCTGATGAACCACTGCTCCCTGTTCCTCAGCTATTCCCGCGACTCCGGGATATTGAGATCCACCTCCATATCTAGCTTTGTTGTGGTAGAACAGTTTATCTTTTCCGTTATACAAACTCAGGAAGAGTCGGCTTCTGTCTGAGAACTTATGATTGATCTTAGCATTGAAATCATAAAAATAGTAGGCAAAATCGATCTTGGTGTAGTTCTCCGGATTATTCCTTTTGTCTCTCCTGTTTAAAAAATAGATGGACGGACGGGCAATCAGGTCGAGATAGGTGCGGCGGAGTGAAACCGAATAGGATGTCTTGTCTTTGACGATGGGGCCCTGCAGATTCAAACGGGAGGAGATGAGTCCGATGGAAGCAGTGCCTGACATTTTTTTCATGTCACCGTCATTCATCCTTACATCAACCACCGATGAGAGACGGCCGCCGTAGCGGGCCGGAAAGCTGCCCTTGTAGAAGTCCATCGTTTTCACCGCCTCGGGATTGAAAGTTGAGAATAGTCCCAACAGATGGTGTACATGGTAAAGCGGATTTCCATCCACAAGGTAGAGGTTTTCATCGGCATTGCCGCCACGGACATAGAGTCCGGCCATAGCGTCTGTACCCACTGCAACGCCGGGCATTTGTTGCAGTGCCTTGATCAGGTCGCTTTCACCCATCAATGCGGGAACAGCTTTCAGCGTCTGGGCATTGAAGCTTATCTTGCCTGTTTCCGCATGATGTGTCTGGTTCTCCAGATCACCCTCCACCACAATCTCTTTCAGTAGGGAAGAGGGTTGCAGATAGAAATGGATCACTGTATCTGTAGTTACAGTAAAGGGGTAGTTATCTGAGGAGTAACCCACATAGCTTGGGCGAAGCACAATCCTGCCCGGAGGAAGGGTGAGGCTGTAAAACCCGAAATTGTTGCTGATGGCTCCCTGAAAGGAGATCTGGTCAAAGATGTTGGCGGAGATAAGGGTTTCATGTGACTCCTTGTCGTAAATAAACCCGCTGATGGTGATTTCTTTTGGTCTTTTTTTCAGTATGATGAACTTGTCACGAATGATAAATTGTATCTCGGTCTTCTCAAAAAAAAGATCCAGCACCTTCTCAATGGTTTCATCTTCTACTCGTAGTGATACGGGAGGAATCGTTTTCAGCAATTCCGGATTGTAGGAAAAGCGATAATCAGTTTGGGCTTCAACCTGTCTGATCAGTTGCGTGACCGTCATCCGCTCTGCGCGGATGGAAATTTTTTGCTGTCCGGATGCCTCCGCATGGAGGCAGACGAACAGCAGGAAAAAGAGAATGTAGCGTTTCATTGAAAATAATAGAATCAGTGCACGATTTGTATATGGGTATCCAACGTTATATTGATGATATTCAGGATCTCGATGATACTTTTTCCTGAGAAAGAGGCGGTAAGGTGTAACGGCAACTCTTCTTCTGGTGCCTCCAGCTGTATGTTGTAATATTGTGATAAGAGTTGTAGTAGCTGTTCGATGGTGGCGTTGTGGATGGAGAGTTCATTTCGCTTGGCACTGTAGAAGATGGATGCATCGTCCGAGAAAACGTTGATCTCTTCTCCTTTCGCCTTATAATGTATGCGCATGCCCGCACTACAAAGGAGCTGTACGGCAGGCGATACGGGAGTGAAGAGGACTCTGCCTGAGATCACAGAGAGTGTTGTCCCTTCCTCATTTTCCGACACATCGAACACTGTTCCCAGCACAGTGATGCTGGCTGTAGGTGTGGTGACGATAAATGGTTTTGTCTCGTCGCGCGTGACGATGAAACGTATGTCACCCAGCATGGCGACACGACGGTCCTGTTGTCCGAAACGTCGGTCGTAGGTCAACTCCGCACCCTCTTGCATCACAACTTCACTGCGGTCGGGAAGAGTGAACGCATAATTTCCAGACTCAGCCACCAGTTGTCGCGGTCGATTCACTGACATCCATATGCCTATTCCCGACACCAATAGCAACAGGGCAACAGCTGCCACGCGGGCCACAAGTGTCAGATAATGCCCTTTCCTGAATCCCGGAAGTGTATGCGTCAGTTTTTTCCACCCATTAGCAGTGTCGAACACCCCTTGTTGGTAGTGCTGAGCCACAAACCGGACAGAATCATCGATGTCATTTCTGTTTTTTTGCATATGCCGTTTACTAATGCTTTCTGTATATGAGACGCAGAAAAATAAAAAACACTCACCCAATAAGAAAATAAATCACCGTGAAGAAGTAATCAGGCAAAAAAGAAGATGTAGGCGTTGAAATCATTGGCACGTAACGACTGCATGGCGCGGAAGACATGGTTCTCAATGGTCTTTACAGTTAATCCGGTTTGTGCAGCGATCTCTTTGTAGCTCAACCCATCGCGTTTCGCCATCAGGAAGATATGGCGCCGGCGTTCCGGGAGTTCATCGATCATTTTCCAGATGCGAGCTTCCATTTCGCTACGTTCCTCTACCTCTTCGTCCGACAGGAGTTGATCGGGTGCTATCATTTCAAGTGATGTGGTAGGCTTCGCATCGCGAATGCGTGTCAGGCAATTGTTACGGACAGCTTTGTATAAATATGCTTTCACCGATTTTATCGTTGCCAGCTGTTCTCTTTTGTCCCATAGTTTCATGAATATCTCCTGCACCACATCTTCTGCTTCTTCCGTGTTACCCAAGAAATGTAGCGCGTGAAGACACAGTGGCCGATAGTGGGTATGAAAATATTTGGAAAATTGTTTCTCTGATACCTGCATTGACGCTTATTATAGATAAAAAGCCACATCACCCTGTGGAGGGGTGATGTGGTTTAAGCATTCGGTGAATACACCCTTATTCGATTGTGATCGTTCTCTTCTCGCTGCTGCTCCGGAAGGCCAGCTCTATGATTCGCATCACATTACGTGCCTCCTCAGGCTTCACTGCCAGCTCAGACTTTCCGTTGATGGCATCGCGCAGGTTGATGAAATAATCTCGGTAATCACCCGGCTCGCTCTCCAGCTTCCCCTGCATTTTCAACCCCCTGTATTCGGCGTTGATTGTACCCCAGATCCTCTCCGGCTCACGTCCCCAATCTTTCCCACGGGGGATGGCTCCACCGTCCAGAGTCGCCTCCTGCACATCCAGTCCATACTTCACAAACGATCCGTTGGTGCCGTGTAGCATATAGGTGGGACCGGGGATGCGGCAGATCATGCCTGATTTGAGGGTGGCGGTGAAGGTGGGGTAGTGGAGCCGCACATCGAAATGATCATCCGCTTTGGCCCATTCACGCTGCATGTCGATCTCGGCAGTCACCGCCTCCGGCATGCCGAAGAACCAGAGCGCCTGGTCGATCAGATGTGATCCCAGATCGTAGAAGATACCCGAACCGGGTAGCGGTTGCTCGCGCCAGGCACCGTTGGGGCGTGGATCGGTGCGGTATCGGTCGAAATGGGATTCATAGTCCACGATTTCACCTAGAAAGCCACTATCGAGCAGTTTTTTGACGGTGCGTGTATCGCTCGTGAAGCGCCGGTTGTGGTAGACCGTCAGGATCTTTTTCTGTCTCCGGGCGATCTCCAGCAGTTCGTCAGCCTCCTCCACATTCACGGTGAAGGGCTTCTCCACTACCACATGCTTACCGGCCAGTAGGGCTTCGCGAGACCATCGGAAGTGGTCAGTGTTGGGTGAGGTGACGATCACCAGATCAATCTCAGGGTCATCGATGATACTCTTACCGTCGGGGACGACGGTGGTGAGCGGGTAACGATCTCCGATCATGGTGATGCTTTCGGGACGGGAGGTGCTGATCCTGGTCAGCTCATAGCCCTCTACCACGTCGATAAAAGGGGCGTGGAACACGCGGCCGGAGAGACCGTAGCCGATGATGCCTGTGCGGATAATGGTAGACATAGTTTCACTTATTATTTTTGGGTTATCAATCAAAGATACGTTTTTATTTTTAGAACCGGGATCAATTGGGCAGATTAAGCTGTCTGAAACCGGTCCAACAGGAACTGCATCAGCTTTGTTGTCGCAACGGCCCTGTGACTGATGTTGTTTTTCACCTCACTGCCCAGTTCAGCGAAGGTGCGATCGTACCCTTCCGGTACAAATATTGGGTCGTAGCCGAAGCCTTCACTGCCCCGCTTCTCCCGGATGATGGCGCCACGAATCACCCCTTCGAAGAGGTGTGTCTCACCCTCTAAGCGGAGCGCGATCACTGTGCGGAAGTGTGCCTTGCGATTATCCAGGTTCTTCATCTCGGAAAGGAGCTTCTGCATATTATCTTCTGCGCGGCAGGCATCCCCGGCATAACGAGCCGAGTAGACACCCGGTGCTCCTCCCAATGCTTCCACTTCCAGTCCTGTATCATCGGCAAAACAGTCATAGCCATATCGCTCCTGCACGTAGGCAGCCTTTATCATTGCGTTCTCATCGAGGGTGCTGCCTGTCTCATCAATCTCCTCATTGCATCCGATATCGGAGAGGCTCAGTATCTCCAGTGTTCCCGCTGTGATCTTGCGTATCTCCTCCAGTTTGTGCCGGTTGTTGGTGGCAAAAACGATTTTCTTCATCTCTTGCGAATTTTTTGTTCTCTTTCTTTTTCCCGCTGCCTGAGTTGTTCCTCTCTTCTGCGGGCACGTTCCTTCAGGTCCTTTTCCCGTTGCCGGATCCGATCCTCACGGAGTCTCTCCCGCTCTTTCAGCTGTTCTTCCCTGCTTTTTGAGTCGCTCTGCTCCTGCGACTGCTTCATTGCCTCACGGGCGTTCTGTTCCAGCTTCTCAAGCAGTTGGGCGGGTGTGAGTCGCTCTGTACTGGTTACCGGTGCAGGTATGGGATCATCTGCCATCTGTTCTGAGGTGGTGCGGTCAGGGTTCAAAGGTACCATCTTTTTCTCCTTTTCCTCCCGGTTGATTTCATTTTCTTCTGCTGTTTCCACCGGCAGGTAGCGGAGAGGCTCACTCGGCATATGGATTTCCTGAAAAGAGCGGTAATCGTCGAGGCTGCCCCTCCTCTGTAGTCGTTCGACATTCTCCCGTGAGATCACCACCGGCATCACTCCTGCCGGGATAGTGGTCGCAAAAAGGCTGTCTTTCAGGAGCATCTCCCCATATCGATGGGCATCATCATAGTTTTGGAAAGAGCGGACAGCAAGTGCTTCTCTTGTCCCAAACGAGAGAAAAGAGAGGTCGAAGGTACGCAGTCTGAAGCTGGAGAAGTTGAATGCTGCGGTAGCGAAGAGCAGCTCGTTCCGGTTACATGAGAACCTCTCATAAGCCAGCAGGAAGAGGTGGGGACCCTGCCTGTCGGCCAGGAAGTATGGTTCATTTTGAGTCTGCCGGTGGAGGTTGCTTTCGGCGAGACTCTCCCATGCCGCTCCGGGAGGGGATCCCGGGGGTAACCCATTCGTTGCGAGCATCTGTATCTCCTTCAGCTGAGGAAGCCATGCCGACTCCGGAAATTGTCGTGCGAAGAGGGAGGCAGTTGTTGCCACCCTCGCCGTGTCACCTTCCATGAAAGCATGATACACCTCCTGATAAAGAGAGTCATGCATTAGGGAGATACGGAGCAGTGAGTCGTTGACGATGAATGACTGTTGCAGTTCCCCAGCCCCTGCCACTCTATCCGTAACAGCTGCTGCACCTCTTCCCGCCAGCACTTGTTCTATCAGCTGCAGTTGATCATTGTCTGCATTCGTCTTCATCTTATCCAGTGATCTTCTTATTTTAGACTGTCGCTCAGGTGGTGCCAGGGGCAGCTGGCTCACTGTGGCCTGCAGCTTGAGACCGAAAGGTGTCGAGAGGCTTTTAACCCTTCCAAATGCCTGATAGGCTGCTTCTTTCTCTCCGGTGAGTTGCAGCAGCTGACCTAGCAGGTAGTGGAGTCTTCTTTTTTGTGACCGCTCTTTTTCGTGCGTGATGACACGTTTCAGCCAGGGGATGGCTGCTTGATGGTCGCTGCGTTGCAACAGGTAGCCGGTGTAGGTCTCCTCAAATAGATGTTGCAGGTGATCCGGCAGGGAGAGGGTCATCAGAACACGGGCACTCTTCTCTGCCTGATAAAGGCGGTTCAGCTCAGTGTAGCAGCGCATCATCCAAATGGATGACTCGTTCACGATAGCCTCATTCTGTCGATAGATGCGGCTGATATGGGAGAAGACCGCCAGTGCCTCTTCGAGGTCTCCATTCTGGAGGTGTGCCTTGCCCAGCAGCATCCAGACGTTCTGCAGGAAGGGGTTGAACTCCTCCTGTTGCAACCATTGCCGCTGTTGGGTCGTTTGCCTCTTTGTGGGATCACGTCGTGGCTTCGTGGTGATGGAGTGCTCCCGGATCGCCTTCGAGCACTTCTCAACCACTCCATCGAAAGCTCCTCCCGGCAATTGCTTCCCGGTCGGAATCTCCCGCGGGTAGAGCGGCAGCAGGCTGTCGTAACGGTCGGTGAAGGTGCGGGCCTGCTCTTGCAGTATCTCGTGATAGGCTTGTTCGGCGTTGTGGTAAATGTTGTAGCGGGTGGTCAGCTCATGATAGGCACGCGTCACGGCTGTGTTCCTCCCTGTGCTGCATCCCGCGCAGAGAAGGAGTAACAGGATGAGTGCAATTGATACACCTCCGTAGCTGATGACCTCTCTTTTCACCGTGCTTCGTTCTGTTGTTGTTTTCCAATATATAACTGCGGAAAGCAGCTTTTATTGTTTTGCGTGCCTCATGCAGGTGTATCTTCTTACACCCAGGCTCCCTCTCGGGTACAGACGAAGGCTGCACGTTGAACCGCATCGTTGTGAGCTTGCGGGACCGTTTTCCCTGCCAGCAAGGATGCGATAAAGGTGCC